>ERZ1048068.955-NODE-955-length-24016-cov-38.716748_pt1 | contig 24016 bp, 20 predicted proteins | sample MGYA00383098_ERZ1048068 | MGnify/ENA primary metagenome ERZ1048068 (study PRJEB29581, sample SAMEA5548368) | metagenome | biome: marine; feature: coastal; material: water | depth 1 m | study: Short-term variability in the microbial, nano- and picoplankton... | reverse complement strand
AACAATGTGGTAAAATGTGGTAAAATGTGGTAAATTTTATATATTTTTGAGTTCAGATATTAAATCTATATACAGTGATAAATCTAATTGGAACCCATGAATGTAAAGCCGATGCTAAGGGGAGATTGATGTTCTCATCAGCCTTTAAAAAGCAGTTGTCTGATGTATTACAAGATGGATTTGTTGTGAAGAGAGCTGTTTTTCAACCATGTCTTGAGTTGTACCCTATAAAGGAGTGGAATTTGATGATGGAAAAAATAAACACCCTAAATAGGTTTAAAAAAAAGAATAACGATTTCATTAGAAGGTTTACCGCAGGGGTTAAATTGGTAGAATTGGATGCGACAGGACGAATTTTAATTCCTAAAGATTTGTTTGCATTTGCAGGAATAAAAAAACAAGTAGTCATGTCTTCTTCTGTAAATATTATTGAGATTTGGGATAAAGAGAAGTATGAAAAAGCCATAGATGATGCAGCCGATGATTTTGCTAGTTTGGCCGAAGAGGTGATGGGAAATACTGCTACAGATGAACTATCATAATCCAGTATTGTTAAATGAAAGTATTGATGCTCTTTCTATTAAGGAGGAGGGAGTGTATGTAGATGTGACCTATGGCGGTGGCGGGCACTCCAAAGAAATTTTAAGAAGACTAGGAAAGAACGGAAGGTTGTTTGCTTTTGATCAGGATCCAGATGCGCAAGAAAATGCAATCGATGATGAGCGTTTTGTCTTGATACCAGAAAATTTTAGATACATCTCAAGATTTTTGAGATTTCATGGAGTTCGAAAAGTAGACGGAGTTTTAGCAGATTTAGGAGTTTCTTCACATCAATTTGATGAGGCCGAAAGAGGTTTTTCTACACGTTTTGATGGTGATTTGGATATGAGAATGAATCAGAAGTCTAAAATATCAGCGAAAGAGATTGTCAATGATTATTCAGAAGAAAAAATTGCAGAAATATTATTTCTATATGGAGAGTTGAGGAATTCAAGAAATATTGCAAAAACAATTGTTGAAAAAAGACAAGAAGAACGAATTGATACAAGTTTTCAATTAAGAAAAGCCCTGCAGAGGTTCTTGCCAAATGCAAAAGAACATAAAATAATAGCTCAGATATTTCAAGCAATTAGAATAGAGGTAAATGAGGAGTTGGATGTTTTAAAAGAGTTTTTAGAACAGCTTCCAAAGTTGTTAAACGACCAAGGAAGGTTGAGTATCATCTCTTATCATTCTCTGGAGGACCGATTGGTGAAAAGATATTTTAGAACGGGTCTATTTATTGGTGAACCTGAGAAAGATTTTTTTGGAAACATCAGTGTGCCCTTGCAAAAAGTAGGAAAGTTAATTGTACCTACTCCGCAAGAAATTAAGCTAAACAACAGAGCGCGTAGTGCTAAATTAAGAATAGCAACATTAAAAAAATAAGATGTCTAAAGTTAAAAAAGGAGTGTATGATTTTCTGAGAGGGAGTTTCCTTACAGATGCAACTGCTTTCAAAAATTGGCGAATTTTCATATTTGTGGTGCTGTTATTATTAATTACGATAACAAGTGCACACAGAGCAGATAAAAAAGTAATTCAGATTTCGAGTTTGAATAAAGAGAAAAGAGAATTAAGAGCTGAATATGTAGATACGGGTACTGTTTTAATGCAAATGAAAATGGAATCCAATATCAGAGCAAAAGCAAAAAAAAGAGGTTTAAAACCCTTACAATCTCCTCCAAAAAAAATAACAGTAATTATTAAAGATTAATAAATTGGCAACTCATAAAAAAAGCATTCTTACAAAATTCTACTTCGTAGGTGCTTTTATGACGTTTTTTTTATTAGCAATTGTATTTCGTGTATTTACGATTCAGTATTCCGAGGGCGAGAAGTATAGAAAACTATCAACTGAATTAACCATAAAGCAGGATACTATTTATGCAAACAAAGGAAATGTCTATGCTGCCGATGGGAATTTATTAGCAACTTCCATGACGAAGTTCACAATTCGAATGGATGTTGTTGCTGTAGATGAAATTATTTTTGAAAAAAATATAGTAGCCTTATCGGACGAATTATCTAAGATGTTAGGTAAAACATCTAAATTTTATCAAGAGAAAATAAGAAGGGCAAAAAAGAAAAAAAATAGGTATTTATTGATTGCTAGAAACGTTGGATATACAGATTATCTGAAGATGAAGCAATTTCCTATTTTTAATAAGGGAGTATATAAAGGAGGATTTATTGCCGAACAGAAAACCGTTCGAGCTCATCCTATTGGTAAGATAGCCGAACGAACTATTGGGTATGATGATTATAGAGGAGGGGCAGGTATAGAAGGGGCATTTTCTGAGTATTTGCAAGGGAATAATGGGTTAAGATGGAAACAAAAAATAGCAAAAAATCAATGGAAGCCTATTAACGATGTTAATGAAAAAGAACCAGTTGATGGACACGATATTATTACAACAATAGATGTAAACATTCAAGATATTACGCACCATGCTTTGCTAAGTAAGTTAGAATATTTTGAGGCAGATCACGGTTGTGCTGTCGTAATGGAGACGGCAACAGGAGAAGTTAAAGCAATTTCTAATTTGGGGAGAACAAGTAAGGGAACCTATTATGAAAAAAGAAATTATGCTGTTTGGGAGAGTAGTGAACCTGGATCTACCTTTAAGTTAGCAAGTTTAATGATTGCTTTGGATGATAAAGTAATTGATACTTCAACCGTCATAGATACAGAAAAAGGAAAAATATTTATCCACAATAGAAAAGTAGAAGATTCCCATAAGGGTGGACATGGTAAAATTTCTGCTGCGAGGGTTTTTGAGGTCTCTTCTAATGTTGGAATTGTGAAAATGATTAAAGAACACTATGATCATGAACCACAAAAGTATTATGAAAAAATTAAAGAATATGGTTTTACGAAGCCAATTGGTTTTCAAATCAAAGGTGAGGGAAAGCCGTATGTGCCTAATCCCGAAGATAAAAAAAATTGGAATAAAATTTCGTTAGAGTGGATGTCATGGGGTTATGGAGTTTCAGTAACACCAATGCAAACACTCATGTTTTACAATGCGGTTGCCAATAACGGGGTGATGCTAAAGCCAAAGTTTATCAAAGAGTTGAGAAGGCAAGATAAGACCGAAAAAATTTTTGAAACCGAAATTATACATCCAAAAATAGCCTCCGATCAAACATTGAGTAAAGTAAAAAAAGTAATGGAAAATGTGGTGAAAAAAGGAACTGCAAGTACTATTTATTCTTCTAATTTTTCAATGGCAGGAAAAACAGGAACTGCAAAAAAATACATTTCTAGAACTAAAGATGATCAAGGGGAATGGCAAGGAGGATACTATTCAACACAAAAATATATTGCTTCTTTTGTAGGTTTTTTTCCAGCGAATAAACCAAAGTATTCATGCATTGTCGTTATTCATGATCCAAAGAAGGAAAAAGGATATTATGGAGCAACTGTCGCTGCCCCTGTCTTTAAAGAAATTGCTCAAAAAATATTTACCACGACTCCAATAGATATTCAATCCGTAGATGATGAATTGGCATTGGAAGTAATCGATACCCAATACCATAAATTCGATCAAATACAAAATAAGAAGTATTCAGAAATCCCAGATGTTAAAGGTATGGAGGGAATGGATGCTTTGTCTTTATTGGAAAATATTGGATTGAATGTAAAAATTTATGGAGTAGGAAAGGTAAAATTTCAGTCCTTGAGAAAAGGAGAGAAACTGATAAAAGGAACAACGATTATTCTAAAACTATCATAAACTGAAAAATTTAAGAGACATATTGTATCAAGTTTCTGTCAATCAAGTATTTGGTGAGACCAATATTGAGATCCATAATCTTGTTTTTGATTCTAGAAAAATTGAACAGAACGATGTGTTTTTTGCTCAAAAAGGATATTCAGTTGATGGTCATTTATTCATTGATAAGGCAATAGAGTTAGGAGCCATAGCAATTATATGTGAAGATTTACCTCAGGAGATAAAAACAGGAATCACATATCTTCAAGTTGCTGATGTAAACGAAGTTTTGGCTATTATGGCAGCAAATTTTTATGGAAATCCATCAACAAAAATGGTGCTTGTTGGGGTTACTGGGACCAATGGAAAAACAACGATCGCTTCCTTGTTGTATCAACTATTTAAAAAGGCAGGCTACAGCGTTGGATTGTTGTCAACTGTGAAAATTTTAGTTGACGATCAAGAGTATAAGGCCACGCATACAACGCCAGACTCTCTGACAATCAATTCCTATCTAAATAAAATGATGATTGCTAATGTAGCGTATTGTTTTATGGAAGTAAGTTCTCATGGAATTCATCAAAAAAGAACGCAAGGATTGGCTTTTAATGGAGGTGTTTTTACCAACTTAACCCATGATCATTTGGATTACCACGAAACTTTTTCAGAGTATAGAGATGTAAAAAAATCCTTTTTTGACAATTTATCAAAATCGGCTTTTGCCCTCACAAATATTGATGATAAGAATGGCAACTTTATGTTGCAAAATACCAAAGCAAGAAAGAAAACTTACGCTTTAAAAGGAGTTGCAGATTATAAAGCTAAGATTTTGGAGAAGCAATTTTCAGGAACCTTATTAAAAATGAATGCATTAGAAGTTTGGGTAAAATTAATAGGGCAATTTAATGCTTCTAATGTTGCAGCGATTTATGCAGTTGCAGAACTATTAGGATTAGAAAAGCTTCAAATACTCACCATTATAAGTCAGTTAGAAAATGTTAGTGGGCGTTTTGAAACTGTTATTTCTGAGGATGGGGTCATTGCCATTGTAGATTATGCACACACCCCAGATGCGTTAAAGAACGTCTTGGAAACGATCAATGAGATAAGAATAGGTAATGAACAATTGATTACCGTTGTTGGTTGTGGAGGTGATAGGGATAAAGCAAAAAGACCTAAAATGGCTCATATTGCTTCACAGTTAAGTAGTCAGGTAATTTTAACATCAGACAATCCGCGAACAGAAAATTCACAAAAAATTATTGAAGAAATGGAAGTTGGTATTACTGCTGAAAACTATAAAAAAACACTGTCAATTATAGACAGAAGGCAGGCGATAAAAGCAGCTTGTAAGTTTTCTAACAGAGGAGATATACTGTTAATAGCAGGTAAAGGGCACGAAAATTATCAAGAAATAAATGGGGTTAGAACTCATTTTGATGATTTAGAAGAAGTGAAAAATTGTTTTAATCAATTAAAAAACAAGTAACAATGTTGTACTATTTATTTGAATATTTAGAGAGTCAATTTAGTTTTCCAGGAGCGAGTGTATTTCAATTCATCACCTTTAGAGCTGCTGCTGCATTTATTTTGTCTTTATCAATTTCAACAATTTATGGAAAGAGAGTCATTCGTTTTTTACAAAGGCAACAGGTAGGAGAATCCATCAGAGATTTAGGTTTAGAGGGACAGGTTCAAAAAGCAGGGACCCCTACTATGGGAGGACTTATCATCATTTTTGCAACTCTAATACCTGCTCTATTATTAGCGAAGTTAGATAATATTTACATCATACTTCTTGTCATAACAACCCTTTGGATGGGGCTTATTGGTTTTTTAGACGATTATATCAAAGTATTTAAAAAGGACAAAGAGGGCTTAAAAGGGAAGTTCAAAGTTTTGGGTCAAGTTGGTTTGGGGATTATTGTTGGTTCCATGCTTTATTTTAATGAAGGAGTTACTATTAAAGAACAGCTTCCAAAAGAACAGCAAATAGTAAATACTGACGGAAGAAAAATTGTCTTTGGAGAGGCACATAAGTCTACAAAAACAACAGTTCCTTTCTTTAAAAATAACGAGCTAGACTATTCAAAAGCACTATTTTTTCTGGGAGATGGGTATGAAAAATACGGATGGATCGTTTTTATTTTTATCACTGTTTTTATTGTTACTGGAGTTTCTAATGGAGCAAATCTTACCGATGGAGTAGATGGCTTAGCTGCAGGTTCTTCAGCAATTATGGTGCTAACATTAGCGGTTTTTGCATGGGTTTCTGGTAATATCATCTTCGCAGATTATTTGGATGTAATGTATATCCCAAATTCTGGAGAAATGACTGTTTTTATTTTGGCATTTGCGGGAGCATTAATAGGTTTTCTATGGTATAATACCTTTCCTGCACAGGTGTTTATGGGCGATACTGGGAGTTTAACAATTGGTGGAATTATAGCGGTTATTGCCATCGCTATTCGTAAAGAATTATTGTTGCCAATTTTAGCAGGAATTTTTGTTATTGAAAATCTTTCGGTTATTCTACAAGTATCCTGGTTTAAGTATACCAAGAAGAAGTTTGGAGAAGGAAGAAGGATTTTAAAAATGTCTCCATTACACCATCATTATCAGAAACTGAATTATCATGAAAGTAAAATTGTGGTTCGTTTTTGGATTGTTGGAATTTTACTAGCAGTATTTGCAATCGTTACTTTGAAGTTGAGATAAATGAAAAGATTGGTCATTCTTGGTGGTGGAGAAAGTGGTGTGGGAACCGCGCTTTTAGCAAAACAAAAAGGATTTGAGGTCTTTGTCTCAGACAAGGGTGAGATATCCACAAATTATAAAGAAGTTCTTTTACATCACGAGATAGATTTTGAGGAGAAATGTCATACAGAAAGTAACATTTTGAATGCCAGTTTGGTGATGAAAAGTCCTGGAATTCCAGATCATATCCCATTGGTTCAAAAAATAAAAGAAAATTTAATTCCCGTGCTCTCAGAAATTGAGTTTGCAGCTCCATATACCAATGCTAATATCATCGGAGTTACAGGATCAAATGGAAAAACGACCACTGCATTATTAGTGCATCATATCCTAAAAAATGCAGGTTTGAATGTTGGAATAGCAGGAAATATAGGAGATAGTTTTGCACAACAAGTTGCAGAAAAATCTCATGAGCATTATGTGTTAGAGTTGAGTAGTTTTCAATTAGACGGAATAGAAAATTTTAACAGTCATATAGCGATTTTAACCAATATTACTCCCGATCATTTAGATCGTTACGAGTATGACTTTGATAAATATATCGCCTCAAAATTTAGAATCACAAAAAATCAAGAGATAGCCGATTATTTAATCTATGATGCAGATGACAAAGTGATCAATAATTGGTTAAAAGATCATAAAACAAGAGCAACATTGGTGCCATTTTCAATCGAAAAAGAGTTGGAATATGGGGCTTATTTAAAAGACAATACGATTATTATTAACATACATAAAGATATACTTACTATGCCATTATCAACTTTATCAGTTAAAGGAAAACACAATACGAAAAATGCAATGGCAGCTGTAATGGCTGCAAAATTATTAAAGTTAAGAAAGCAAACAATAAAAGAGAGTTTAGAAAATTTTGAAGGTGCAGAACATCGACTAGAAAATGTTGCGAAAATTAAAGGGGTTACCTATATAAATGATTCCAAAGCAACAAATGTAAATGCAACCTTTTATGCGCTCGAATGTATGGATAAAACCACAATTTGGGTTGTAGGAGGAGTCGATAAAGGAAATGATTACAATGATTTATTACCATTGGTAAGAGAAAAAGTAAAAGCCATTATTTGTTTGGGCTTAGATAATGAAAAAATCAAAAACATGTTTGGAAATGTTGTCGATATTATTGTTGAAACTGCCGGTGCAGAAGAAGCGGTAAAAGTTGCTGATAAATTAGCTGAACGAGGAGAAACAGTATTGTTGTCTCCAGCGTGTGCAAGTTTTGATTTGTTTGAAAGTTATGAAGATAGAGGTCGCCAATTTAAAACAGCTGTAAGAAATTTATAATAAAATTTCATGAAAACTATTTTTCAACATATAAGAGGAGATAAATCTATTTGGGCAATTGTTGCTGTCTTGGCAATCATTTCATTTATGCCTGTCTATAGTGCAAGCACAAACTTGGTATATGTTGTTGGTTATGGATCTACATTAGGACATTTGGTAAAGCACATCGTGTTATTAATTATGGGATTTGCGATTATTTATGGTGTACACAAAGTACCTTACAGGTATTTTTCTGGGGTTTCAGTGATCATGCTTCCTGTAGTAGTGGTTTTATTAATCTTTACCCTTGCACAAGGGACAGTAATTGGGGGAGCAAATGCAAGTAGATGGATTCGTATTGGAGGAATTGGTTTTCAGACGTCTACCCTTGCAGGTCTCGTCTTAATGGTCTATGTAGCAAGGTATTTGGCTAAGAATAAAGAAAAAACAATTCATTTTAAAGAAAGTATCCTGCAACTTTGGTTTCCGGTTTCATTGGTATTAATATTAATATTGCCTGCAAACTTTTCTACGACCGCCATCATTTTTGTAATGATTTTAATGATGACTTTTATAGGGGGATATCCAATCAAATACTTAGGGTTTATTTTTGGTGCTGGAATCGTAGTATTCTCAATTTTTATTTTAATTGTAAAAGCGTTTCCAGACGCAATGCCAAACAGAGTTCAAACATGGCAGAGTAGAATAGAAAACTTTTCACAAGAAGGAGGTAGGGATTCGTATCAAGTAGAAAAAGCTAAAATTGCAATTGCAACTGGAGGAACTTTTGGAGTTGGACCTGGAAAGAGTGTACAAAAGAACTTTTTACCTCAATCTACTTCGGATTTTATTTTTGCCATCATAGTTGAAGAATATGGCTTAGTAGGCGGAGTTATTATTGTGTTTAGTTATTTTTTATTGCTATTTAGAATTTTTGTGATTGTAAATAAAACGACGACAATTTTTGGGGCTTTACTGGTACTAGGTGTTGGTATTCCAATTATTTTTCAAGCCATTATTAATATGGCAGTAGCCACTCATTTGTTTCCAGTTACAGGGCAAACCTTACCCCTAATTAGTAGTGGAGGTACCTCAATTTGGATGACCTGTTTTGCCTTAGGAATGATTCTCAGTGTAAGTGCTTCGAGCGCAGATACAGAGGAAGATATTTTAGATGATAACCCTTTAGAAATACTTCATGAAACAATCGATTAAAGTCTTAATTTCTGGTGGCGGAACAGGAGGTCATATTTATCCTGCAATTGCAATCGCAAATGAATTAAAGTTGCGATATCCAAATGGAAGCTTTCTATTTGTTGGAGCGAAAGATAAAATGGAAATGGAGAAAGTTCCAAAAGCGGGTTTTCAAATTAAAGGATTGTGGATTTCTGGAATTCAAAGAAAATTAACAATTGATAATTTATCTTTTCCTCTTAAAATGCTCCATAGTTTATGGAATGCGTCAAAAATTATTAATGACTTTAAGCCAGATATTGCCATTGGTACAGGAGGGTTTGCAAGCGGGCCAACATTAATTATGGCTAGTAGAAAGGGGATTCCAACTTTAATTCAAGAACAGAATTCGTATCCAGGAATAACAAATAAATTATTGAGTAAAAGGGCCCATAAAATATGTGTTGCTTATGATTATTTAGAACGGTTTTTTCCTCGAGAAAAAATTGTAAAAACGGGAAACCCTGTTCGACAAGATTTACTAACGGTTCATTCTAAAGAAGAGGAAGCTAAAACTTTTTTTCGTCTAGAGAGAAAACAAAAAACGATTCTGATTATAGGAGGTAGTTTGGGTGCAAGGAAAATTAATCAGTTGGTAGAGAAAAATTTAGAATTTTTTAAAAATCAACAGGTTCAAGTGATTTGGCAATGCGGCTCTATGTATTATAACGAATATAAAAAGTACAATATCAGAGAGAATATTCAAGTTCATCAATATTTAAATAGAATGGATTTTGCCTATGCAGCTTCAGATATCATTATTTCTAGAGCAGGAGCAAGTTCCGTCTCTGAATTATGTATTGTAGGAAAACCAGTAATTTTTATTCCCTCTCCAAATGTGGCTGAAGATCATCAAACTAAAAATGCAAAGTCAATTGCCGATCAACATGGAGCAATTTTGTTGAACGAAAATGAGTTGGATACATTTCCTATTATTTTTGAAACCTTACTAAAAGATAAAGGCAAACAGGAGCATTTGTCTGAAAACATACATGAATTAGCTCTTCCAGGAGCGACAACAGCGATTGTTAATCAAATAGAACTATTATTAAAAAAGTGAATTTAAACGCGATACATAAGGTTTATTTTATTGGAATTGGTGGTATTGGCATGAGTGCAATAGCGCATTACTTTGCTTCCAATGGAAAACAGGTAGCGGGTTATGATAAAACACCTTCTCAGGTTACAAAAGCATTAGAAGCGAAAGGTATTGAGATTCATTTTGAAGATGCTTTAGATAAAATACCCCTTTCTTTTTTTAAAAAAGAAGAAACTTTAATCGTATACACACCAGCGATTCCAGAAAATCACGTGGAATTAAATTATTTTATTGAGCATAATTTCATCGTATTAAAAAGAGCAGAGATTTTAGGGATGATTACAGAAACTACTTTCTGTTTGGCTGTTGCTGGGACACACGGTAAAACAACAACTTCTTCGATTTTAGGTCATATCATGGCCCAAGTAGGTGCTACTTCTTTTTTAGGAGGAATTGCTGAAAATTACAATTCAAACTTAATTTTAGGAGATGATAACATTAGTGTCGTTGAGGCTGATGAATATGATCGGTCTTTTTTACAGTTAAGTCCAGACATTGCGTGTATAACTTCTATGGATGCAGATCATCTCGATATTTATGGAGATTCAGATTCATTGAACACTTCTTTTATAGAATTTGCAGCAAAAGTTTCGCAAACATTGATTGTAGCAAAAGGATTGCCTTTAAATGGGATAACCTATGGGATTGATGAGCCTTCAGATTATAAGGCTTATAATTTAAAAATTGAGAGAGGAAAATATATTTTCGATGTAAAAACACCCTCGGCAGAAGTGAATAATATTGAGTTTCATTTGCCTGGTAGACATAATGTGATGAATGCATTGGCTGCGATAGCAATGGCAGATATTTATGGGATTTCATTAGAAAACATCAAACACCGCTTGTCTACTTTTATGGGGGTGAAACGAAGATTTTCGTATAAAATTAAAACAGATAATTTAGTATTGATTGATGATTATGCTCATCATCCAGCAGAAATAAATGTTGTAGAAAGTTCGATAAGAGAAATGTATCCTAATGAAAAAATACTGGTAGTTTTTCAACCACATTTATTTACAAGGACAAGAGATTTTATTGATGATTTTGCCTTGGCACTTTCCAAGTTTGATGAAGTTTTATTATTAGACATATATCCAGCAAGAGAAACTCCTATTTCAGGGGTTAACTCAGAATGGCTATTGAGTAAAATTACCACCAAGTGTAAAAAACAAACCCAAAAAAATAATTTAGTAAAAGATATTAAGAATTCATCAGCTAAAGTTGTTGCGATGTTAGGAGCTGGTGATATAGGAGTAACGATTCTTGAGGTCACAAACCAACTTTTAAAAACAGTAGAAAATGAAACTTAATAGGCTTTTAAAATACATAGGATTCCTTTTGTTGGTGGGTCTTTTAGCCTTCTTATATTCTTTTTCTGTAAAAAGAAATATGAATAAAACTGTACAGAAAGTGGTTGTAGAATTTAGCGCTGGAGACAATAATTTTTTGACACATTCAATAGTTAATAAATTGTTAATACAAAATGACTCAAGTGTGAAAAACCAAGCGAAATCTGTAATAGATTTATACAAGTTAGAAAAAACGGTGTCTAAAAACTCATATGTAGAAAATGCGGCAGTATTTCTGACTATTGATGGTACGTTGAAATCGATTGTTAAACAACGAGTTCCCATTGCAAGAATTACTGATGTTAATGGTTCGTATTATATTGATAAACAGGGGGTAAAAATTCCTTTATCTACTAGTTATTCTCCAAGAGTTATGCTAGTTTCAGGAGTCGAAACCGATAAAGATATTGATGAGATATTGCCTCTAATATCATATATTTTAGAAGATAATTTCTTGCATAAAGAAGTTGTAGGGATTAAGAAATTTGCCGACGCTGAATACCAATTTTCGGTTAGAAGTGGAAATTATAAAATTGATTTTGGTAAATTAATTGAAATTGATCTTAAATTTAAGAAGTTAAAAGCATTTTATAATAAAACATTTAAAGATCAAACAATTCAGAATTATAAAATGATTAATGTAAAATATCACAACCAAGTTGTGTGTACAAAATAAATCAAAATGGAAAATAACAAAATAGCTGTTGGTTTAGATATTGGTACAACCAAAATTGTTGCTATGATTGGTCGTAAAAATGAATACGACAAGATTGAAGTGGTGGGTATTGGAAAAGCAAAGAGCTTGGGAGTAAAGCGTGGTGTTGTGAGTAATATTACCCAAACTATTCAATCTATTCAACAGGCCGTAGATGAGGCAGAAAGTGTTTCTGGAGTTAAGATTGAAGAAGTTGTTGTTGGAATTGCGGGGCAACATATTCGCAGTTTACATCACAGTGATTATATTACCAGAGCGAATGCCGATGAAGTTATCGATGAAAACGATATTGATAATTTGGTCAATCAAGTTCACAAATTAGTCATGTTGCCCGGAGAAGAAATTATTCATGTCTTACCACAAGAATTTAAAGTCGATTCTCAAGCAGATATCAAAGAGCCAATAGGGATGTATGGTGGCCGTTTGGAAGCAAATTTTCATGTAGTTGTTGGTCAAGTTTCTTCCATTAGAAACATTGGTCGTTGTGTAAAAAGTGCTGGTTTAGACCTCAGTGAAATTACCTTAGAACCCTTAGCATCCGCCTCTGCTGTTTTGAGTCAAGAAGAAAAAGAAGCTGGAGTTGCATTGATCGACATAGGTGGAGGAACAACAGACTTAGCCATTTTTAAAGATGGGATTATTAGACACACAGCTGTGATCCCTTTTGGAGGAAATGTAATTACAGATGATATTAAAGAAGGCTGTTCAATTATAGAAAAACAAGCAGAATTGTTAAAGATCAAGTTCGGCTCTGCCTGGCCAGGTGAAAACAAAGAAACTGAAATTGTTTCCATTCCTGGTTTACGAGGAAGAGAGCCTAAAGAGATTACATTGAAGAATTTATCAAAAATTATTCATGCAAGAGTTCAAGAGATTATTGAACACGTGTATTTAGAAATTAAAAATTATGGACACGAAACTGCAAAAGGAAAGTTAATTGCTGGAATTGTTTTAACCGGAGGAGGTTCCCAATTAAAGCATTTACGTCAATTAGTAGAATATATTACGGGTATGGATGCTAGAATTGGTTTTCCTAACGAGCATTTAGCGGGTGATTCTGATGAAGCTTTATCAAGTCCGTCCTATGCAACTGCTGTTGGATTATTAATGGAAGGATTAGAAAAAGATTCCAAAGGAGATCCATCTACAGAGATGGATGAGTCAGCTATCAACGAAAACCAAGAAGGGGATTTGAAAGGAGCACAGATGGAGAACGATGAAAAAACAACATCACATAAAAAGACGTTTTTTGAAAAGTTTACTGAGGGTCTAAAAGATTTTTTAGACAATGCAGAATAAAACGATAGAAGTAAGAACAAAAAGAACAAAACAACATTAAACAATAGATAGGTTATTATGAGCGCAGAATTTGATAACATTTTATTTGAAATGCCTAAAACGCAGTCCAACACAATTAAAGTAATTGGTGTAGGTGGTGGTGGAAGCAATGCAGTAAATCACATGTTTACGCAACAGATTAAGGGGGTAGATTTTGTCATCTGTAATACAGATGCACAAGCTTTAGAAAATAGTCCTGTACCTAATAAGATTCAATTAGGGGCTAATTTGACCTCTGGTTTAGGAGCAGGAGCCAATCCAGAAATAGGAGCGCAAGCAGCTAAGGAAAGCATGCAAGAGATTCAGCAGATGTTAAACAGCCAAACAAAAATGGTGTTTATAACAGCAGGAATGGGAGGAGGAACCGGTACTGGAGCAGCACCCATTATTGCGAAGATTGCTAAAGATATGGATATCTTAACAGTCGGTATTGTAACAATGCCTTTTGCTTTTGAGGGAAGAAGACGTTCTAAACAAGCTCAACTTGGAATTGATCAACTGCGACAAAATGTAGATTCTTTAATAGTAATAAATAACAATAAGCTTCGTGAGGTATATGGAAATCTTGGTTTTAAGGCAGGTTTTTCCAAAGCAGATGAAGTCTTATCTACTGCCTCTCGAGGAATTGCAGAAGTAATTACACATCATTATAAGCAAAATATTGACTTGCATGACGCAAAAACAGTGCTTTCTGAAAGCGGAACTGCAATTATGGGGTCTGCAAAAGAAGAAGGAGAAAACAGAGCTAGAACAGCGATTGTAAAAGCCTTAGACTCTCCTTTGCTAAATGATAATAAAATTACAGGAGCAAAAAATGTTTTATTATTAATTGTATCAGGAACGAATGAAGTGACTCTCGATGAGATTGGTGAAATCAATGATTACATTCAAGATGAGGCAGGGTATGATGCAAACATTATTATGGGTATTGGAGAAGATAAAGAGTTAGGAGATGCTATTGCTGTGACAATTGTTGCAACTGGATTTGCTGCAGATCAACAAAGTACAATTACCAATACAGAAGTCAAAAAAATTGTACACACTTTAGAAGATGAGCAAAAAGCCACTTATGATTTTGGTGAAAAAAGAGTGGTAAAGTCTCCAACTTTAAACGAGCCCTTAACAAATAAAAATGACCAAAAAATAGTTCATATTTTAGAGGAGGATACCGAAGCTGTCACCACAAAATCAAATTTAGTAACAACAACCAATGAAATAGCAGAGATGACAGTTCTTTTTGAAGAAGTTCAAATTGAATCCATATCTGAGGATGATTTTGTAATTACAGACAAAACACCAGTTCAAGAAGTGGAAGTTCAGGAAGAGCCTAAAAAAAATCAAGGAGATTTACTATTTGATTTACCTTTGAATTCTTTCACAGAAGTAAAAGCAGAAGAGGAAGTTCGTTATAATTTACAAGAAGATGTGGTATCGACCACTCAGGTGAATGATCTGGAAGTTTATGGAGCTGAGGAGATTGTTTTTGAAAGAAAAGGTATAGAAAAACATTTTGTTTTAGAGGACTTTGATGCGCAGCCAACTATTGGTAAGAGCTCAAGTATTGTCGAAGAAAACCTAGTTGAAGAAGCAATTCATTTTGAACTAAAAACAAGAGAGCCACAGGTAGAAATTAATAAAATTGAAACCCAAAGTGAAGAAGTCTCCCCTTTAGATTTAACAATTACTGAATTGAAAAAAAGAGCTGAAGAAAGACGTAAAAAGATGAAAGGTTTTAACTATAAGTTTAATGATCAAATGAGCAAGAATATTGATGAAATAGAGCGTCAACCAGCTTATAAGAGATTAGGAATTAATTTGGATACAAATACGTCAATTAGCAATGCAAAGACCTCCATAAGTACTGATTCTGAAGAACTAAATTTAAGTTCAAACAATTCATTTTTACACGATAACGTAGACTAAAAAAACGTTCATTAACTCAAAAAAAAACCACGTTTGAACAAACGTGGTTTTTTATTAATAAAATCTTTTACTTTAATAAAAGTGATTTTTAAACATGAGAAGTTGTATTTAACTCAAAGCTTGTTTGATTCTTTTAATGGCCTCTCGGATTTGTGATTCAGAAGCTGCATAGGATATTCGAATACAATTAGGTGTTCCAAAAGCTTCTCCAGTAACAGTCGCTACATTTGCTTTTTCAAGGATAAATAAAGAAAAATCACTCGCGTTTTCTATTTTTACACCATGAATGGTTTTACCAAAGAAAGCTGAGATGTCTGGAAAAACATAAAAAGCACCTTCAGGAACATTTACTTTAAAACCATCAATTTGTCTAAGTAATTCAATAATGATATTTCTGCGAGTTTTAAACTCATCGACCATATATTGTATTTTTGATACCGGTGCTAAAACTGCAGTAATTGCTGCTCTTTGTGCAATACAATTGGTTCCTGAGGTAATTTGACCTTGCATTTTTGTACATGCTTTGGCAATCCATTGTGGAGCACCAATATAACCTATTCTCCAACCTGTCATGGCAAAGGCTTTTGCCAAACCGTTGACTGTAATAGTTCTGTCGTACATACTTTCTATTGCTGCAAAACTAAATGGTTTTGTATTGTAGTTTATGTGTTCATAGATTTCATCTGATAAGATAAATATTTTTGGATGTTTTTCTAAAACAGCTGCTAGCGCTCTGTATTCAGCTTCACTATAAATGGTTCCGCTAGGATTGTTTGGTGAGTTAAAGAAAATCATTTTTGTTTTGGGTGTAATTACTGCCTCTAATTGTGCTGGAGTAATTTTAAAATTATTTTCTATCGAGGAAGGAATTTCTACATATTTTGCTTCGCACAAAGTAGCAATTGCTGAGTAACTAACCCAATATGGTGCAGGTAATAAAACCTCATCTCCAGGGTTTAACAACACTTGTGCAATATTTGCAATGGATTGTTTTGCACCTGTAGAAACGACAATTTGATTTGGTTGGTAACTCAAATTGTTATCGCGTTTAAATTTCGTACAAATAGCTTCTTTTAGCTCGAGATATCCATCTACAGGAGAATATGAATTGTAATTTTGATGGATTGCTTCAATAGCTGCGTCTTTGATGAAGTCAGGTGTGTTAAAGTCTGGCTCTCCAAGACTTAAGCCAATAATATCTTTTCCTTCTGCTCTTAATTCTCTTGCTTTAGCAGCCATTGCTAGCGTTTGAGATACAGGTAAACTGTTAATTCTGTCCGATAGTGGATGTGTCATTTTTATGATTAGTTGTTGTTGTTATTATGCTAATGTTGGTTTTTTACCTAAAAATCCTAAGTGTTTAAAATGTTCTATAATCGCTTTGCGCATTGTTTTGTATTCATTGTAGGGTAAATTAAACTCTTTGGCGGTTTCTTTTACAATTTTAGCCAATTTACGATAATGTACGTGAGAAATATGTGGAAAAATATGATGTTCAACCTGATGATTTAACCCTCCAGTATAAAAATTTACCAAGCAATTACTGGGGGCAAAGTTAGAGGTTGTATACAATTGATGGACTGCCCAAGTATGTTCTAAATTTCCTTCTTTATCCGGGATTGGCATTTCTGTATTAGGAACAATATGTGCCAATTGAAAAATCAAGCTTAAAATCATTCCCGCTGTGTAATGCATTGCAAAAAAACCAACAAACACTTTCCACCAAACAATATCCAAAGTTAAAAGGGGCAAGACAATCCATAGTGAATAATATACAATTTTAGAGAGCACTAATTTTGTCCACTCTGTTCTTGGATTGGGGAACTTACCATAAGATAATTTTCTTTTTAAATAGCGATGCATTTGTTTTACGTCTGTAGTAATTGCCCAATTGATTGTCAATAAACCATATAAAAAAATTGAATAATATTTCTGAAGTTTATGAATCTTTAACCATTTAGAATGTTTGGAGAAACGAATAATTCTTCCTGCATCAATGTCTTCATCGTGGTTTTTTATATTGGTAAACGTATGATGTAAAACATTGTGTTGCACCTTCCAGTTATACACATTTCCCGCTAAAATATATATACTACTCCCCATTAATTTGTTCACCCATTTCTTGCTAGAAAATGAATCGTGATTGCTGTCGTGCATGACGTTCATTCCAACTCCAGCCATTCCAATTCCACTTAAAATTGCAAGCATTAAAAGGATCCATTGCGGAAGAGAAACGGTAAGGATTATAACAAACGGGAGTAAGAAAATTGAAAACATTAAGGTAGCTTTGGTATACAGCTTCCAGTTTCCTGTTCTTTTGATATTATTTTCTTTAAAGTAGCTATTTACTCTCTTATTAAGAGTTCTGAAAAATTTTGCTTTGTTAACTTTCGAAAAGTTGATTGTTTTCATCTAGCTTAAAGATATGGTTACACAAAAATACTGTTTTTTAAAATATCTTTATGCAATAAACTTGGGATTTTGTTGTGAATTGTTAGAAAACAATAAGTATTTTTGCTCTTGAAACTTTTTCCATGCAACTAATACAAAAATATTTTAAAGATTTATCACCTCTTCAAATTCAACAGTTTTCTCAGCTTCAGGAGCTTTATAAAGATTGGAATTTGAAAATTAATGTGGTGTCAAGAAAAGATATAGATGAATTGTATGTTCGACATGTTTTACATTCCCTGGGGATTGCAAAAATCATAGAATTTAAGTCAGGCTCCAAAGTTATGGATGTCGGAACTGGTGGAGGATTTCCTGGAATCCCTTTGGCAATTTTGTTTCCAGAAACACAATTTCATTTGGTAGATTCTATTGGTAAAAAAATAAAAGTGGTCAATGAAGTTGCACAAGGTTTGGGTTTGCAAAATGTAAAAACAACCCATGGTAGAGTAGAGGATGTGAAAGATACCTATGATTTTATTGTTAGTAGGGCAGTGGCACAGATGGAAACTTTTGTGCGATGGACTAGAGGTAGAATTGCCAAGAAACAACAACATGAATTGAAGAACGGGATTCTCTATTTAAAAGGTGGAGACTTAACAGAGGAATTAAAAAAATATACTTCTGCTACCCTCTATGATTTATCAAGGTATTTTGAAGAGGATTTCTATGACACCAAAAAAGTGGTGCATCTCGGAATGAAGTTCAAAGGTGGATGATTATCTATTTGACGAGAATTCCTTTGTTTAAAAAACAACCAAAAAGTACTCGAATACAATTCATTAGATGATTTCAACAAACAGACCTTCCGCTGTTTTTGAAACTTTTGCAACCTCTTTCTTAGTCAATCCTTTGATGGTTTTATCCCATTTTTTATTAGACAAACCAGATTGTGTTTTTAGCGTATTTAAATCTATTTTTTCTGCTTTTGTAACAATGGCTAGAACTGCTTTTTCCTCCTCATTTAATTCAATAGAAGTTGCTTTCTTTTCAGGGCGCATTTGAGGGAAAAATAATACCTCTTGTATCGATTGATTGTTGGTTAGATACATAATTAGTCTGTCCATTCCAATTCCCATTCCAGAGGTTGGAGGCATTCCATATTCTAAGGCACGTAAAAAGTCTTCATCGATAAACTCTGTTGCTTCATCATCTCCTTTTTGGGCTAATTTTAGTTGATGTTCAAAACGTTCACGTTGGTCTATTGGATCATTTAATTCTGAATATGCATTGGCAATTTCTTTCCCACAAACCATTAATTCAAAACGTTCTGTCAATTCTGGATTGTCTCTATGTTCCTTACATAGAGGAGACATTTCTTTTGGATAATCGGTAATGAAGGTAGGTTGTATATAGTTCCCTTCACATTTCTCTCCAAAAATTTCATCAATCAATTTTCCTTTCCCCATTGTATCGTCAACTTCAATATTCATTGATTTGGCAGCGGCTCTAATTTCATCTTCCGTTTTTCCTGTAATGTCAAATCCCGTAAAATGTTTTATGGAATCCGCCATTGTAACTCTCGCATAGGGTGCCTTAAAGTCAATTTTATGTTCACCAAAAGTTGCTTCAGAAGTACCGTTTACAGCAATCGCACAATGTTCAAGTAATTGTTCTGCAAAATTCATCATCCAATTGTAATCTTTGTAAGAAACATAGATTTCCATGGCGGTAAATTCAGGGTTATGGGTTCTGTCCATCCCCTCGTTTCTGAAGTTCTTAGAAAATTCATAAACGCCATCAAAACCACCAACAATCAATCTTTTTAGGTATAATTCGTTGGCAATTCTCATATACAAAGGAATGTCTAAAGAATTGTGATGTGTTATAAAAGGTCTCGCAGCTGCTCCTCCGGGAATGGGTTGTAATACTGGAGTTTCAACTTCAAAATATCCTGCGTCATTAAAAAAAGAACGCATGGCATTGAATAATTTTGTACGTTTTACAAATACTTCTTTTACGTGTGGATTTACAACAAGATCTGCATAACGTTGTCTGTAACGCATTTCGGCATCTGTGAAAGCGTCATAGGTAACCCCATCTTTTACTTTTGGCATGGGTAGCGGTTTTAATGCTTTTGATAGTAGTTTAAAGCTTTTTACCATCACTGTTTTTTCGCCAACTTTTGTTGTAAAAAGAACACCTTCAATACCCACGAAATCTCCTAAATCTAATAATTTTTTAAAGACAATATTGTATAAAGATTTGTCTTCTCCAACACAAATTTCATCTCTATTAAAATACAGCTGAATTCTTCCTTCACCATCTTGAAGTTGTGCAAAAGATGCTTTTCCTTGTATGTTTATAGACATCAATCTACCAGCTATGGTTACCTGTTTACCTTCAGAGAAATCCTGTTTGATTTCTTTTGAATTTGTATTTAATGGATACAAATCTGCTGGATAAGGATTGATCCCTAGTTCTCGGAGTTTAGATAGCTTTTCTCTTCGTACAACTTCTTGTTCTGATAATTGCATTTGATGTCTTAGTTTTCGGATGTTTAATAAAGAACGCAAAGATACAATCAATTGAATTAATAGACAATTTCACAAATTAATAAAATTCAATAAAAAAATTGCATAATTACGAAATCGTTGTATATTTGCGTACTACTTTTTGTTAGAGTAGTAATTAGTTGTGTTGTTTTGGCACTTTTTTAAAAGTGTCATGGTTTTGTTAACCAATGGAAAGCTTCCCTTAAATGGGACGCTTTTTTTTTGATCGTAACCCAAAGTTTTTAAGGGTATTTGTTTTGTTTTCAAAGTTGACTATTACTCAATAAAAAATTAGTAAATTCACACTTAAATAGAGACAATGGTTTTTCGTATTTTTCTCCTTTTATTGGGCTTTTTTTTATGTTTTTCATGTGATAAATTTTCATTCACAAAAAGAAATCATATGCAAGCCTTAGACACGCTAGTAGATTTTTCTTTAGTAGATACTTTTCCTTCTTTTAAAAATTGTGATTCTATTTTTGATACAGCACAAAAATCTGATTGTTTTAGAAAAACAATTCATTTTAAAATTGGAAAGGAACTTGAGAAATATGCATTTACCATCAAAGACTCCATATCTGAGACTGTGTTTGTAAATTTGCGAATTAGTTCGAAAGGAAACGTTTTTTTAGAAGAAGTACAGTCTTCAGAATATTGTAAAACACAACTGCCAGAATTGGATAGCTTGTTGCTACTTAGCATTCAAAATTTACCAACGATGTATCCTGCTATCAAAAGAGGGATTCCTGTTACAACAAGGTATCGACTGCCAATTTTGATTCAGTTAAAGGAGTAATCCTTCGTATTTTTATAAAATAAATACGCTTATAATGTAATAGATGAATGGGTTAGTTTGTCTTGTTCAATAGTTCCCATAGTTTGTCTTTCAAGACTTGTAAACCTGTTTGCGCAACTGAAGATATAAATAGTGTTTTTACTCCTTTTGGTAATGTTGCTTTTATTTCTGCTTGCAACTCATCATCCAACATGTCTGTTTTAGATATTGCTAATAACCGATCTTTATCCAACAGTTCTGGATTGTGTTTTTTTAATTCATTTAACAGAATATCATATTCTTTGTTGATGTCATCACTATCTGCTGGAATTAAGAAAAGTAGTGCAGAATTTCGTTCTATGTGACGTAAAAAACGGTGACCTAACCCTTTTCCTTCTGCTGCCCCTTCAATAATTCCAGGAATATCCGCTATTACAAAGGTTTTATGATTTCTGTGTTTTACAATTCCAAGGTTGGGTTTTAAGGTGGTAAAAGCATAGTCTGCAATTTTTGGTTTTGCAGCAGTTAAAACAGATAATAAAGTTGACTTTCCTGCATTTGGGAAACCTACCAAACCTACATCAGCTAATAATTTTAACTCCAAACGAAACCAACCATCTACTCCCTCCATTCCTGGTTGTGCATATCTTGGTGTTTGATTTGTCGATGATTTGAAATTCCAGTTTCCAAGTCCCCCTTTTCCTCCTTTTAGTAAAATCACTTCTTTTTGGTGTTCTGTAATTTCTAGGATTATTTCATCTGTATCTGCATCTCTTACAATGGTTCCTAGAGGGACATCTATGTAAATATCTTCAGCATCGTGTCCTGTACTTCTACTTTTACTTCCAGCACCTCCACTTTCGGCTCTAAAATGACGTTTAAATTTTAAGTGGAACAGTGTCCACATATTTTTGTCACCTCGAAGAATAATATGTCCTCCACGACCACCATCTCCTCCATCAGGGCCTCCTTTGGTAATAAATTTTTCTCTATGTAAATGCATAGAACCCTGCCCTCCTTTACCAGAGGAAGCGTATATTTTTATGTAGTCAACAAAATTTCCTTCAGTCATTAAATTTAATTTGAAAAAATAGACTTAAAATCTCGAACAGCCACTTGCTCTTCTCCTTTTAATTTCAAATTTTCAGTCCTATTTTTTGTGCGTTTATCTTACAAATAAAAAACGATTTATAAAGTAGTAAATACCTCTGAAATTCGTTTGGTAATATCTGTGATGGAACCGACACCGTTAATTCCATAATATTTATCTTGGGCTTCAAAATAATCTTTCAGAATAGCTGTTTTTGTATGGTATTCATTAAAACGATTTCTGATTTTTGTTTCATTTGTGTCATCAGCTCTACCACTTGTTTTCCCTCTTTCTAACAAACGAGTGATTAAGATGTCTTCAGGAACCTCCAAAGCGATCATTCCGTTAATTTGTTCTCCTTTTTCAGCCAAAAACTCGTCTAAGGCAATTGCCTGAGATTGGGTTCTTGGAAATCCATCAAAAATAAAACCGTTTGCTTCTGTGTTTTTTTCTACTTCAGCTTTTAACATATTAACGGTTACTTCATCGGGAACTAAATCTCCTTCATCCATATATTTTTTAGCCAATAATCCTAGTTCAGTTTGATTTTTAATATTAAAACGAAACACATCCCCCGTAGAAATATGAACAAGATGATACATTTCTTTTAAAAATTCTGCTTGTGTTCCTTTTCCGGCACCTGGAGGGCCAAATAATACAATGTTTTTCATTTTGGGTGGTGTTGTTAATTGATATATTGCGGGATAATTTCTACCTAAATTATTATAATCTAATCCGTAACCAACAATAAATTTATCTTCAATATTTTTTCCGATATAATTGATGGGTAGTTCTTTTCGATATACGTCGGGTTTAAAAAAGAGCGTTACAATTTTTAATTCTTTTAGATTTTTATCTTTAAAAATGGTATAGATTTCTTGGAGAGTATTTCCTGTGTCTATAATATCTTCTAATATTATTACAGTCCTTCCTGTCAAATCTTCATTAATTCCTAAAAGTTGTTTTACATTTTCTGTAGAGGAAGTTCCATTGTAAGAAGCTAGTTTCACAAAAGAAGTTTCACAATTTCCTTTAAATTCTCTTACAAAGTCAGCTACAAATAAAAAACATCCATTTAAAATACCGATGAATAGCGGAGTTTCTCCTTTGGGTAAATCTGCTTTCACTTCTGTTGCCAAGCGTTTTACTATAGCCGAAATTTCATCCCTATGAAGATAAGGTTTGAAATATAGATCGTGAAGTTTTAATAGGCTCATTTGTTTACAAATATACTTCCTATAAATTGAATGAAAAAACCGTCTTTTATTCTGATATTCAGAAATCAAAAACGGTTTTACCTTATTTTTAAGTGTAATTAACTATTCTTTTCCTCTTTTTTAGAAGTGTCATACATAATTGGAGTTGCCACAAATAAGGATGAATAAGTTCCAACAGCGACCCCGATAATTAATGCAAACATAAATCCTTTAATAGAATCTCCTCCAAACAGAAAGATCGCTAACATTACTAATAATGTTGTTAGGGATGTATTGATCGTTCTTCCTAAAGTAGAGCTAAGGGCTTTGTCTACAACCTCACTGTATTTCCAGTTTGGATGTTTTCCTGTAAACTCTCTAATTCTATCAAAAATTACCACCGTATCATTTAATGAGTATCCTACAACAGTTAAAATGGCAGCGATAAATGATTGGCCAATTTCCATATCAAAAGGCATAAAGCTATAAGTAATAGAAAATACTGCTAAGACAATTAATACATCATGGAAAACTGCAGTTACAGCTCCAATAGAGAATGATACTT
>ERZ1048068.953-NODE-953-length-24045-cov-7.055356_pt1 | contig 24045 bp, 24 predicted proteins | sample MGYA00383098_ERZ1048068 | MGnify/ENA primary metagenome ERZ1048068 (study PRJEB29581, sample SAMEA5548368) | metagenome | biome: marine; feature: coastal; material: water | depth 1 m | study: Short-term variability in the microbial, nano- and picoplankton dynamics... | reverse complement strand
AATGTTAGTCGAATGATTGTAGCTCAATTAGTTTTTTATACACACCATTTTGAGCCAACAGTGCTTTGTGAGTGCCTCTTTCTACCACTTTTCCTTTATCCAGAACAATGATTTCATCTGCACTTTTGATTGTAGATAGGCGGTGTGCAATGACCAATGAGGTTCGGTTTTGCATCATTTTTTGAAGTGCATCTTGCACCAGTTTCTCAGATTCAGTATCCAAAGCCGAGGTGGCTTCGTCTAGAATCATTACAGGTGGATTTTTGAGTACAGCTCTTGCAATGGCCAAACGTTGTTTCTGCCCTCCTGAAAGTTTGTTTCCGGCATCGCCAATTACGGTATCAATACCCTGTGGTAGTTGTGTCACAAAATCAAATGCATTTGCAATTTGCAATGCTGTTTCTAGTTCTTTTACTGATGCGTTTGGCTTAGCTATAAGTAGATTTTCTTTGACCGAATCATGAAACAGTATGGCGTCTTGCGTAACATAGGCAAACATGCTTCGCAGTTCGCTTAAGTCAACTGTATCAATGGATGTATTGTCAATACTAACAGTTCCCTTTTGTGGATCGTAAAAACGTGCCAACAGGTTAGCTATGGTAGTTTTGCCACTTCCCGATGCACCTACAAGCGCTACAGAATTCCCTTTGGGTATTTTTAAATTAAACCCATCAATTACCGTTTCGTCTTCATACTTAAACTGTATGTTTTTAAAACTAATTTCAGAATAAAATTCAGCTAATGTTGCTGGGTTTGAGGGTGATTGAATTTCTGATTTATGGAAGAGGTATTCCATAATACGTTGTGCAGCAGCATTTCCTTTTCGAATGCTATACACGGCCCTACTCATGGATTTGGCTGGCGTTAGTACACCGTAGGCCAAAGTCATATAGGTGATAAATTCTTCACCGCTAATAGATTGATCGACCAAAACAAGGCGCCCCCCTATGTATAAGATAGTGCCAATAACGGCGACACCCAAAAATTCACTTATTGGACTGGCGAGACTCTCTCTATGAACAAGCTTATTCGAAAAATTAAAAAGTCGCTTGGTAACAGCAGCAAATTTTTTATTGAATATATTTTCTGCCGTAAAGATTTGAATGATGGGTATGCCCGTAAGCGATTCTTCCAAATAGGAAAGTAGCTCTCCTTGTTCTTTTTGCACCTTTTCTGAACGCGACTTTAGGCTTTTTCCAACAATTGAAATGAGCCAGCCTGCTATGGGTATGAATACCAAAACAAACAGTGTGAGTTTTGCGCTTAAAGCAAACATGGTAATCAGTGCAAATAGAATGGTCAGCGGTTCCCGAATAAGCATTTCAAACACACTCAAAAAAGAACGTTGTACTTCTGTAACATCTGATGTTACACGGGATATCGTATCTCCTTTTTTATTGTTAGCATGGAAACGAGCAGGAAAAGAAATTAGCTTTTTATAGAGGTTTCGCTGTATGTCTTTTACCACGCCATTACGCATATAGGTAATGAAAAAGACGGCTAAATAATTAAATAGATTTTTCAGCAAAAAGGTTATCAGAATCACACCAATCACCAACATCAATGCTTTTACGGCATCGCCTTTGGCATAATCAGCAATTTGAAACCTAAAAGAGTCAAAGATATATTCTTGATAGGAGTTGGTGCTTTCTCGCGTAGGCATTACTGCTGGTGCCTCGTTGTTACCAAAAAGTACTTCTAACATGGGCATTAAAGCCAAAAAAGAGGCTGCATTAAAAATCGCATACAGCACATTGAACACAATATTAAGTGCAATGTACCCCTTGTACGGAAGTGCGTAACGCAGTATGTATCTAATAGGACTCATCTTACATTCCTAATTCAGCCAAAATGCGATCAATTTTTTGATCGAGTTTGTCTTTGGCCGATCTATAATCACGAGTGGAATTAAGGTTTGTATTTACACTCACGTAAAACTTTATCTTAGGCTCTGTGCCGCTGGGTCTGGCAGCTACTCGCGTACCATCTTCAGCTATAAAAATCAACACATTTGCTTTGAGCAAAGGTATCATTTCTTTTTCTTGTGTCTTTACGATGGTTTTGACAGCTGTTGCATAGTCTTCTATAAACCGAATTGAACTGCCGTCAATATTCTTGGGAGGGTCTTTTCTAAAACGATCCATGATACTTTCAATTTCTTCAGCACCCGATTTTCCTTTTTTGACTAATGAAACCAAGCGCTCTTGAAAACAACCCAATTTTTCATAAGATTCCAACAACACATTAAAGAACGAACTGCCATTTGATTTGGCTTCGGTAACCAATTCACACGCCAGTAGGGCAGCCGTTACGGCATCTTTATCACGAACAAAGTCACCAACCATATATCCAAAACTTTCTTCACCACCACCAAGGCATTTTTGGTTAGGAAAGTTTTCAATCATTTGGGCAATCCATTTAAAGCCCGTAAGTCCAAGCTTACATTCAACACCATAGTGATTGGCTAAGACGCTCATCATGGGGGTAGAAACTACAGTCGAGCCCACAAACGGATTTTCTTCGGCAGTGTATTTGCCTTTGCTTAAGATGAAGTCAGTCATGGCCACCATGGTCTGGTTGCCGTTTAAGAGTTCGAGTTCGTTGTTTTCGTTTCTAACGGCTATCCCCAGTCGGTCTGCATCGGGATCGGTTCCAATGACAATATCAGCACCAATGGCATTGGCTTTTTCCATCGCCATTTGCAGGGCTTCGGGTTCTTCTGGATTGGGCGATTTTACCGTAGGAAAATCACCGTCTGGCTTTGCCTGTTCTTCGATAACGGTTACGTGGCTATATCCTGCTTTTTTTAAAACCTGAGGAATGGCAGTTACAGAAGTGCCGTGAAGCGGTGTAAATACCACCTTGACCTTTTCGCGATTCCCATTTCCAATACGACCAACAGCAACAGACGCATCTTGAAAGGCTTCGTCTATGGCGTGGTCGATGGGCGTGATATGTGCTGGTTTAGCATTAAACAAAATATCTTTATAGGCCGTATTGTTGATGGCCGTTATGATGCCGTTGTCTTGAGGTGGAACAATCTGTCCGCCGTCTTGCCAATACACCTTATAGCCATTGTATTCTGGTGGGTTGTGTGAGGCAGTAAGCACGATTCCACACTGACATTTTAGGTGGCGTACGGCAAAAGAGACCTCTGGTGTTGCCCGTAAATCTGTAAATAAATAAACCTTAATATCATTTGCTGAAAAAATATCAGCCACGGTTTGTGCGAGTTCCTTGCTGTTGTGTCTGCAATCGTAGCCAATTACCACGCTTGGTGTTTCGTTAGGAAACTGCGCCTTGATGTAATCGCTTAATCCTTGTGTTGTTTTGCCAAAGGTGTACTTGTTTACACGGTTGGTGCCCACGCCCATAACACCTCGCATACCACCTGTTCCAAAGGCTAAATCTTTGTAAAAGGCATCCTCTAATGCAACTGCGTTGTTTTTTAGTTCGGCTACAGCTTGTCTTGTTTCATCATCAAACGGGGGGAGTCCCCAGGCAGCGACTTGCATTAAATAAGATGTACTCATGGGTAAATTCTAAAATACAAATTTACATATTCCCTTTTGAGTTGGAGGGTAAGTGTTCTTTTATTTTATACCTCGTTTTGTGGTCTCTGTTTCGAATCACAATTTCACCCAAAAATCCAGCTAAGAAGAACTGGCTTCCAAGAATCATGGTAGTAAGCGCTAAATAGAACTGGGGTCTATCGGCAATCAGGCGTCCTGCTGGGTTGACAAATATTTTATCGATCCCAAGGTAAATCGAGAAACTAAAGCCCATAATCAGCATGATGCTGCCTATTAATCCAAAAAAATACATGGGTCTTCTGCCAAAGCGATGCAGAAACCACAGGGTAATTAAATCTAAAAAACCTTTTATAAAGCGGTCGGCTCCAAATTTAGAATGACCAAACTTGCGTTTTTGATGCTGTACTACCTTCTCTCCAATTTTTCTAAAACCAGCTTGCTTGGCCAACACGGGGATATAGCGGTGCATTTCGCCATACACTTCAACGGTTTTGATAACATCACTTCGGTAGGCTTTTAGACCACAATTAAAATCGTGTAGCTTGATGCCCGATACAAGTCTTGCAGCCCAGTTGAATATTTTAGAGGGTATATTTTTTAAAAGTATGGAGTCATATCTTTTCTTTTTCCAACCTGAAATCATGTCGTAATCTCCGTCTTTAATAAGCTGATACAGTTCAGGCAACTCCTCTGGCGAGTCTTGTAAATCGGCATCCATGGTGCAAACAACTTCGCCTGTGCAAGCTAAAAAGCCGGCATGCAAGGCTTGCGACTTGCCATAGTTGCGCAAAAATCGAATACCACGGATACGTTTGTCTAGTGCGATAGTAGCTGAAACCCAGTCCCAAGCGTTGTCGGTGCTGCCGTCGTCAATAAAAATAATTTCAAAACTGAGTTCAGCCTTGTCTAAAACACGAACAATCCATGCGTAGAGTTCTGGAAGTGATGCTTCCTCATCTAAAAACGGAATGACAATCGATAATTTCGGCTGTTTGGTCAATTAACTCTTTTTTGTGAATAAGCCTGTTATCAATCCAACTACAAGTCCGATAAGGACATTCATAATCAAAATGAATGGATAGCTTATGTAGAAATACTTTTCTGTATTGGTTTGTTGCATTTCAATAATATCCTCATCCATGGTTGGTTGTGCTTCGCGCAGTGCATCGGCTTGTAAAGCAGCAGTATTTGAAATAAAGTCTGTTTCAATAAAATTGATAAAGACAGTAAAGTATGCTAATCCGATAATTCCGGCTACTAAAAACACACCAACTCCTAGCTTGATGGCTTGTTTTAGTGACAGTAGTCCAGCATTATCTTTTTTAAATGTTGTAATGGCTATTACTGCCATTGACGCAGGTATCAATACATTAATTGTCTGGATAATGGACGATTGATCATAGGTCATGTCCATAAAGAAAAGCATCAAACTGAATGCGATTCCAATGCCGCCAGCCATGGCGCCATATCTATAATTATAAGCTCCTAATTTTGGTGTAGTTCCCATATGTTGTTTTTTAAGGGTTAAGTGTATGGTAAATTTAGATAAAATAATTAGATTTGCACCCCTTAATAAAGGAAACGCATTATGAAACAAGGTATACATCCCGACAATTATCGCTTGGTAGCATTCAAGGATATGTCTAATGAAGACGTCTTTATAACAAAGTCAACTGCCAACGCTAAGGAGAAAATTGAAGTAGATGGTGTTGAATATCCGTTAGTTAAACTGGAGATTTCACGCACATCACACCCATTCTATACAGGTAAATCCAAACTTGTAGACACGGCTGGACGTATTGATAAGTTCAAAAACAAATACGCCAAATTCAAAAAATAATTTTGAATTCGAATCAAATTTAAAACCTCCTAATGGAGGTTTTTTTATTTCCACCTATATTTGATACATGCGTATTTGCTTATATGACGGTCCAAACCGTTCCGATTTATTACCATTGGTTTACACCAGACCTGTTGCTGATTTGCTGCTCGGTAGCATGACGCTAGCCAAGCGGTGGTCTATTGCGCTATCGGCCGAGGTTGTGGTCGAAACAGAAGCATACCTTCAGGTACAAACACCTTCTTTTGATCTTGGGGTCATGGCGGGATGCCTTCCCAACGCTGAACTTTTATCCGCCCTAAAAGACTTAAAGAACGGACAGAAACTAATGTGCAACGGCAATATGATTGCTTTTAGAGGTGTTGGCTCTAGTACGGATAAGGCATTAGCAACATTTGAAGCCATTGACATAGATACTGATATAAGCCTTGTTCGCTATCCATGGGATTTGTTCTCCAAAAACGCGGAGGTCCTGATTGAGGATGCGTCTTTTTTTAGTGCTACACACAGCAACAAACTAAACGAAACCAATCAGCACCATGGCAAATATCCATTAGTAGTTGGCGCAAATGTCACTTCGTTTGCAGCGATATACAACACACAAGACGGACCCATTATCATTGACGATGATGCAACCGTTATGGAAGGCGCTTTGCTTCGTGGTCCTATATATATAGGTAAAAACAGCGTTGTTAAAATGGGTGCTAAAATATATGGAGGTACCAGTCTTGGGCCTCATTGTAAGGCAGGTGGCGAGCTCAACAACGTGGTGATGCTTGGCAACAGCAATAAAGGGCACGATGGCTTTTTGGGTAATGCCGCAATAGGGGAGTGGTGTAATTTGGGTGCTGCGACCGATGCTTCAAACCTTAAAAACGATTACGGAAACACCCGTGCTTGGAACTATACCCAACAAAAATTCATATCCACTGGTTTGCAGTTTTGTGGTCTCATTATGGGCGATCACTCCAAAACAGCCATTCAAACTCCGATAAATACAGCTACTGTTGTAGGGGTTGGTTGTAGTATTTTTAGTATTGGTTTTCCACGGACGTTTATTCCCAGTTTTTCTAGAGGTGGTTCTCAAGGCATGACTGAAAACAATTTAAACAAGATGCTGAATACGGCAGCTGTGGTTATGGCCCGACGTGGTCAAGATATGTCTGCTGAAGACAAAGCTATTTTGGCACATTTGTTTGCTGCCACCAAGCAATTCCGCCACTAGGCAGGTTGCAGCTCAATCATATAGGATTATATTTGCAAAAACAACAAGATGTCTTCTACAGCTTCAGTAGCTTTTTACACTTTGGGATGTAAGCTGAATTTTTCAGAAACATCGACTATTGCCCGTTCTTTTAAGGCAGCAGGCTATACTGAAACCGCTTTTGATACGCCTGCAGATGTATACGTTATCAACACTTGTTCGGTTACAGAAAACGCAGATAAAAAATTCAAAACCATAGTCAAGCAAGCGCTGAAGCAAAACCCAGAAGGTTTTTTGGTGGCCATAGGCTGCCATGCACAACTTAAACCTGAAGCATTGGCTGCACTGGACGGTGTGGATTTGGTTTTAGGTGCCAACGAAAAGTTCAATGTAGTGGATTTTGTTGAGAGTAAGACGGCTTCTGAAACTGCTATTCACGCTTGTTCTATTGATGCCGTGGAGCAGTATATTGGAAGTTATGCCATTGGCGAACGCACACGCGCATTTTTAAAGGTTCAAGATGGTTGCGACTACAAATGCACCTACTGTACCATTCCCTTGGCGCGTGGTTTTTCACGTAGCGATACACTTGATAATATCCTTAGGCAAGCAAATGAAATTGCTGTGCAAGACATCAAAGAGGTGGTGTTGACGGGGGTTAATATTGGTGATTTTGGCAAGGGCGAGTTTGGTGCTAAGAAACACGACCATACGTTTTTTGATTTGGTAAATGCTTTGGACGAGGTGTCTGGTTTGGAACGCATACGTATCTCTTCTATAGAACCCAATTTATTACGCCAAGAAACCATTGATTTTGTAGCAGATTCCAAACGTTTTGTACCGCATTTTCACATACCATTGCAAAGTGGTAGTAATGACATTTTGGCTGCCATGCGCAGACGCTACCAGCGCGAGCTATACGTCAAGCGGGTAGCGCAGATAAAAGCTCGTATGCCCCATGCTTGCATAGGAGTTGATGTTATTGTAGGTTTTCCTGGAGAGTCAGAAGAACATTTTATGGAAACCTATCATTTTCTCAACGAACTTGATGTTTCATATCTACACGTATTTACCTATTCGGAGCGTGAGAACACCCTTGCGGCCAGCATGTCTGCTGTTGTTCCTAAAGAGGTTCGTGCCAAACGGAGCAAGATGTTACGCGGTTTGTCTCAAAAAAAGCGACGTGCTTTTTATGAAAGCCAATTGGGTACTGAACAGGAAGTTTTGTTTGAGTCTGAAAACAAGAATGGATATATTCACGGATTTACCCCCAATTACGTTAAAGTTAAAACTTTTTGGGATCCTGCCCTATGCAATACCATCCAGCGTGTACGCTTGACTGCGATTGATGATGATGGTTTGGTAAATTTTGATGTAAAAAAGACCCTTACTGCCTAGCAGATCTAGATGCGTACTCCAATGGGGAGCATGCTTCTGTAGCGTTTATTTTTGCGGATAAAACGTACAATCTCAGGGCTAGTTGGCATCATGCTGATGTTTCGCTCTGCTATGATTGATAGCACTTCCTTGATAAAAGCATCGCTAAAATCGTTAGGACATTTTTCTTTTGGCACCACGAGTTTGGTTAAGAATATTTTGCGTTCCTGTTGTGCGTACTCGATTTTGGCAAGCTCACCTTGAACTTCCGTTTCAAATTGGCGCAAAAAGGCGTTGTCAGTAACGTTAATTTTATCCATTAATTGATTGCTAGTCTGCAAATTTACAAAATTTTATGTACATTGAAATTGCAATGAAGAAGAGCGCCGCCATTCATGTTTATATGATGCCCGGTATGGCTGCTAATAATGAGATATTTGAACGCATAAAACTCAGCAGTCCATTTGAGGTACATTTATTGTCTTGGTTTATGCCTAACCAGGAAGAATCTTTGGCGTCCTATGCCGAACGTATGTGCAAACATGTCACACATCCCAACCCTGTTTTAATCGGGGTTTCTTTTGGCGGGATATTGGCACAAGAGATGTCTAAAATTATTTCTTGTCGAAAGGTTATCATCATTTCAAGTGTGCGGACTTGGCGTGAGTTCCCCATTCATATGCGTATTACCCGTAAGACAAATGCCTATAAGTTTTTCCCCGTTCAGTGGATCGATAACTTAGAAGATTTTGTGGGCTTTACATTTGGCCCTACTGCACGAAAGCGCATGGATTTAAATAAAAAATACCTTTCCGTTCGGTCGCCTGAGTACCTGAATTGGTCGTTGGAAGTCCTTTTTAATTGGAGTCAAGATACGCCGCTACCCAATGTAATACACGTTCACGGAACATATGATATGGTATTCCCAGCCCTGCATCTAAAGGACTTTATACCAGTCCCCAAAGGAACACACGTCATGATCATGACACGCGCACAATGGTTTAATCAGAATTTGCCGCGGATAATCTTAACGGATTCTTAGTTAAATCTTCTTTAACTGCTGCTGCATCAGCTTGATTTGATCGGCAAGCATGTTCTGCTTGTCCAATTTTTTAGCTTCGTTTAGGAGCAATGTAGCTTCTCGCTTACGTCTTTTCTGCATCACAATACCAGCGAGACTGAGTTTGGCCATGGCCAAATCGTGCTTCATGTTAAGACCCAGCGAAATAGCTTTTTTAAAGTGACGTTCTGCTTTGGTCAGGTTTTTTTGTGCTTCTATCACACCGTGTAGAAAATAAAAATAGCCTTGTTGCTTTTGCGTTAGTGCAGATTCAGGGTTTTTGATTCTGTTCAACCAGCGTTGGGTTCCTTCAAAGTCTTGCTTGCGTAGGCGTAGGAAGGATAGTAAGATTAATTCATTCTTATAATAAAGAAAAACAAAAATACCAGCTAGGAAAATCATTGCAATTCCATTACCGATATTTCCTTCAATAAATTGGTAAACGGCATATCCTATAGAAGCGATTGCGAGTACAATTTTTATGAATTTTGGAAACATAGTTACAATTTAGGCAACAAATTTACATATTTCTGTGGTAGTTTTGTTTGTTCTTATACGAGTTATTGTATATTTGCAGCCATCTTTAAGAAAACATTGATGAAAAGAACATTTCAACCCTCGAGAAGAAAGCGTCGCAATAAACACGGCTTCATGGAGCGTATGGCTTCTGCAGCAGGACGCAAGATATTAGCAGCACGTCGCGCGAAGGGACGTAAAAAGATATCTGTCTCATCCGAACCACGTCACAAAAAATAAGTGAATAAACCGTTTAAAACTTCAAGGTGTTACTGTTATAGTAACACCTTTTTTTATATATATTCGAAAGATTTTTGACCAACTTTAGTTGCACTTTATGCCAAAGAAAAAAGACCTTAACAGTATCCTAATTATCGGCTCTGGCCCCATTATCATCGGCCAAGCTTGTGAATTCGATTATTCCGGCTCACAATCCCTCCGTTCTCTGAGAGAGGACGGTATCGAAACCATACTCATCAACTCCAATCCCGCAACTATCATGACCGATCCATCTATGGCCGATCATGTTTATTTGTTGCCACTAACCACAAAATCCATCATTCAGATTCTGAAGGAACACCCACATATTGACTCCGTATTGCCCACCATGGGTGGTCAAACTGCGCTCAATTTGTGTATCGAAGCAGACGAAAAAGGCATTTGGAAAGACTTCGACGTATCGTTGATAGGGGTTAATATTGACGCCATTAACATTACCGAAGACCGCGAAAAGTTCCGTGAGCTTATGGGAAAAATTGACGTTCCTATGGCGCCACAAGCCACGGCCACCTCATTTCTTAAAGGAAAAGAAATTGCCCAGGAATTTGGTTTTCCCCTTTGTATACGTGCTTCCTACACCCTTGGAGGTGCTGGTGCTGCCATCGTTTATGAAGAAGAAGACTTTGAAGAATTGCTAAGACGTGGTCTAGAAATCTCTCCCATACACGAGGTCATGATTGACAAAGCCATGATGGGATGGAAAGAATACGAACTGGAACTCCTTCGTGACAACAACGACAACGTTGTTATTATATGTTCTATTGAGAACATGGATCCTATGGGCATCCATACCGGTGACTCCATTACCGTTGCGCCTGCCATGACACTCTCCGATAAGACCTATCAGAAAATGCGTGATATGGCCATTAAGATGATGCGCAGTATTGGTGACTTTGCAGGTGGCTGTAACGTACAGTTTGCCGTAAGCCCCGATGATAAAGAAGATATTATTGCCATTGAGATTAACCCACGGGTTTCGCGCTCCTCGGCACTGGCAAGTAAGGCCACGGGTTATCCCATTGCCAAAGTGGCTACCAAACTCGCCATTGGCTACAGACTAGATGAACTAGACAACCAGATTACCAAATCTACTTCTGCCTTGTTTGAGCCAACACTCGATTATGTAATTGTTAAAATTCCACGTTGGAACTTCGATAAGTTTGAAGGTTCTGACCGCACCCTAGGCTTGCAGATGAAAGCCGTTGGTGAGGTGATGGGCATTGGGCGTTCGTTCCAAGAAGCCTTGCACAAGGCCACCCAATCGCTGGAAATTAAGCGGAACGGACTGGGTGCAGACGGCAAGGGCTATACCGATTACAGTCAAATTATTGACAAATTAACCCACGCCTCATGGGACCGCGTTTTTGTTATTTACGATGCCATTGCGATGGGCATTCCGCTCAGCCAGATATACGACATCACCAAGATAGACATGTGGTATCTGAGACAGTATGAGGAATTGTTCAACTTGCAGAAAGAAATTTCAAACTTTTCTATTGATACCATTGAAAAACCTTTGCTGCTAGAAGCCAAGCAAAAGGGCTATGGCGACAGACAAATTGCCCACATGTTGGGTTGTTTGGAAAGTGAGGTCTACAACAAGCGAGACGCGCTGAATATTCACCGTGTCTATAAACTGGTGGATACCTGTGCTGCTGAATTTACGGCCAAAACACCTTATTATTATTCCACTTTTGAAAGTACCATGGAAACTGCTGATGGCAATTCCTATGTGCACAACGAAAGTGTGGTGACCGACAAAAAGAAAGTGGTGGTATTAGGCTCTGGACCTAACAGAATTGGCCAGGGGATTGAATTTGATTACTGTTGCGTGCACGGCGTATTGGCAGCTGCCGAAGCCGGGTATGAAACCATCATGATCAACTGTAACCCCGAGACGGTTTCTACCGACTTTGATACGGCCGACAAGCTTTATTTTGAACCCGTATTCTGGGAGCATATCTACGATATCATCCGACACGAAAAACCCGAAGGAGTAATTGTTCAGTTGGGTGGGCAAACAGCCCTAAAGTTGGCAGAGAAATTGGAGCGCTATGGTGTTAAAATCATGGGCACTAGCTTTGAATCGTTGGATTTGGCAGAAGACCGTGGAAGTTTCTCCACACTACTCAAGGAAAACAACATTCCTTATCCAGAGTTTGGCGTTGCGGAAACCGCAGACGAAGCCCTTGCCTTGGCAGACGAATTAAACTTCCCCATACTGGTGCGTCCATCTTATGTTTTGGGTGGTCAGGGAATGAAAATTGTCATCAACAAAGAAGAACTGGTTAAGCATGTGGTGGATTTATTACATAAAATACCCAACAACAAACTGCTGTTGGATCACTATCTAGACGGAGCGATTGAAGCCGAAGCAGATGCCATTTGCGACGGTGAAGACGTTTATATCATCGGCATTATGGAGCATATAGAACCCTGTGGTATCCACTCGGGCGATTCCAATGCAACCTTGCCGCCTTTTAACTTGGGCGACTTTGTGATGCAGCAGATTAAGGATCACACCAGAAAGATTGCACTATCGCTCAATACGGTTGGACTGATTAACATTCAGTTTGCCATCAAAAACGATATCGTTTACATCATTGAGGCCAACCCACGTGCATCTCGGACGGTTCCCTTTATCGCCAAGGCGTATAAGGAGCCTTATGTGAACTATGCCACAAAGGTGATGCTGGGCGACAAAAAAGTGAAGGATTTTGATTTTCAACCCAAGCTAGAGGGCTTTGCTATCAAGCAACCGGTCTTTTCGTTTAACAAATTTCCGAACGTTGACAAGGCGCTAGGTCCAGAAATGAAGAGTACGGGCGAAAGTATTTTGTTTATCGACAGCCTAAAGGATGATGCATTCTATGAGCTGTACGGACGCCGTAAGATGTATTTGAGCAAGTAGTTCATTGGTCAATTTCACGTATATTTAAGCAAACATTTTTTTGATGGAGTGGATTCCTGTTCTTGTTGTTGTCTTGGCATTGGTGGTCTTTTATTTTATAAGCCAAAAGAGCCAGTCATCTGGCGTGACCAATGAATTTTTGATGCAACTTAATGCGCAGCTGCGCGAAGAGATACAGGGCATTCGCAAAGAAACAGATGCCAATGCCAAAGAAACCCGCGTGGAACTGGAGCAGAAGCTCGACAACATCACCAAGGGCATAAGCGACTATCAACGCTCTTCTAACCAATCCATTGCCCAACAGTTTACCGAATCCAAAAAAGCCATTACCGACGTGACCAAGGCCTTGTCTGAAATCAAGGGGACTAACGAACAGGTATTGAGCTTTGCCAACCAAATGAAAACTTTGGAGAAGATATTGGGCAATTCCAAACAGCGTGGTATTTTGGGGGAGATACAGCTCGAAAATCTATTGGCTAACGTCTTGCCACCCGAGTTATTTGTGATGCAACACAGTTTTTCCAATGGGGAAATGGTGGATGCCATTGTTAAGGTGGGGGATTTTATCATTCCAATAGATGCCAAGTTCTCTTTGGATAACTACAACAAAATGGTGGAGAGCAGCGACCCCGAGGCGATTAAGGCCTTGGAGCAAACCTTTAAGGGCGATATCAAAAAGCGCATAGACGAAACCGCTAAATACATACGCCCCAACGAAACCACAACTGACTATGCCTATATGTTTATCCCTGCCGATGGCCTCTACCAAGACCTGTTGAACTCCAGGGTAGGTACGCTGCAGATTAACTCGCGCGATTTGGTGTCTTATGCCTATGAAAAAAAGGTGATGATTGTATCGCCCATGAGCCTGTTTCCGATGCTGCAAATAACGGTAAAGGCGCTGCACAACCTCAAAATTGAAAACTCCATTCAGGACATCCTAAAGAATGTGGAAAAACTGGGTAAGCACCTCAACGCTTTTGAAGACGTACACGGCCGCTTGGGTAGAACCATAGGCACGGTCGTAAACCAATACAACGACGCTTCTCGGGAATTTAAAAAGATTGATAAGGACATCATTCGCCTGGCAGGTGAAGAAAACGCCTTGGACTATCAAGTAACGGCACTAGACCGCCCCGCCGCCGAGGAGTAGGGTAACGGTTTGGGTATGATTAGTTGCTATTTTTTACCAAATGCAACTAAAATTATTGGTTTTTGTAATTAGTAAATACTTTCTGAAGTAGCCTAAACTTGGCAAGCAATTATATTTTCTTTAATTGAGTTTATAACTCATCACAGAGTTATCCCAATATTTTGCAATTTCTAAAGTATTATTTTTACGATTATACTCTATATCTGCCATACCAAAATTATTAATTAATAATTCTTGGAATTTTCCCCCGTCATATTTAAGGAGGATACTTTTTTCCAATCTAAAGACCAACTAGTTATGTATATTACTCCTTTTTTATCCACGGTAATTCCATCAAAATTGGGATAATTAGAATTCACTAATAATTTTGTTTTGTTTGTATTTAAGTCAATTTTATATACGTTACTCTTTTCGATGGTATTGCAAACCAACAGGCTATTGTATTTCTTATTAAAATATAATCCATTTGGTGTTTGTATTGTGTTGTTAATAAGCTCATATGTTTTATTTTTTAAGTTGATTTTGTAAATTTTATTATCACCTCTATCTGAAACATATAAATTCCCTTTATTATCAATCTCAATATCATTTAATTGAATAGTATTCGGTATTGACATTGAGAAGACTTGCTTTCCTGTTATTTTAGAAAATCCACGAACAAAATCATCTCCATTTTCAATGTTTTCTGCACTATATATTACTCCTTTATATATTTTTATTCCCAAAAAACTCGAATAACCACTTATAAAGGAAGACGTAATCTCGTTTTTATCAACTTTTAAAATACTTCCAGTTTTAGCATTAGAAACGAAAAGTGAGTTGGTTTTTTTATCAAAAGTGACGCTTTCGGGATTGCTAAACGATTGTGCGTATGCTGAAAGTGAAAATATAATTAATAAAGTTGTCAGTAATATTTTACGTGTTAATGTACTCATGTTATATTTATTTAATGGTTTAGCGGTTTAACGGCCTGTGTATGGTGTCGTAGCATCCCGCAGGGTGCTATGCACTATACCCATTGTTGGCAATAGTTATTTTTTGATTTCATTATATCGATTTAAATAGTCGAACATTTTATGAGCATCTTCTTGTGAAATCTCTTCACCTTTCAGTTCGGTGCTCAACTCATGATTATCCTTGATAAGTTCACTTAAAAGTTCACGTGTGAGCCATTTTACTTCTCCATGTGGTAAAATCACGTAGCTTGTTTTACAGCAAACCGCTTTTTGAGGCTCATCTGGCTTTATAATTCCGAGACTGCTCTGTTCGTCTTTCAGTCTAGCAGGCTCACCAATAAAGTAGCTGTAATATCCTTTTTCAATAATTTTATTAAATCCTATGATTTTTGAATACGGATAACTATTAATATAAACTGAATCATCGACCAAAACGCCCCAAACTTTTTTTGTCAATTTCTCAGATTTTATCTTTGGTAATATTTTCTTTAGTCTATAATTCGTAATACCACCGGTCATAAATACATTTCCATCGGTCCTTTTCTTTAATTTGAATTCAACATAATCTGTTGGTTGATTGGATTTAAAGTTTTCAAATGTTTCGAAGACATTTTGTTGTGTCTGTGCAATCGTTAACGTAGAAATTGCCACGGTTAATAGTACTAATTGTGATTTTCTCATTTTTCTAATTATTGTCAACTATATAAATATACGCATTGCGTATATCCACATTTTATATATGGCGTATATCCATTTTTGAGCATATTTTATAATACGCTGATTATCAATAAATTATGTTGCTATTAGGCCGGCAATCAATTTACCAAAAGCGAATGTTGTATATCCCAACTAGAATGAAAATCCACAAAAATGACCCCTATACGTATTACATGTTTTTGACCATTTCAATTAGCTGAGTGAGAAAAATTATTTTACACTATGCCTGTTTAGGCAGGCAGACAAGCCATTTGCATGACCATTGTTGGCAACTGGTTTTTATCAAACGATTTCTTTAGTTCCATTTGCTGATTTTGAACCTACAGTCTTTATGCCAAAAGCTATTATGACTCCCCCATTAAAAAACATAATAAGGCTATAAACGGCAGGCGCTACAGCATAGTTATCATTCATTAAAATTCCTGAAGCTATGGCAATAGCCATTGTGCCATTTTGAATCCCTGATTCTATCGAAATCGTAAGTGATTGTGCTAAGTTTAATCTTGCAACTTTTGCTGTTAAATACCCGACTAGCATGGTTGTAATATTTAATGCAAAGGTTGTGATTCCAGCCAATTGTAGGTAGGGAATAAGATCTTCTTTTTTCTTTAAGACCAAGCCAATTATCACCAAAAATAAAACTACGGCAGAAGCAATTTTTACGGGCTTATTCATTTTATCCGCAAAATTGGGTTTGGCATTTTTTAGTGTCATGCCAAGCGAAACAGGAATAATTACAATTAGAAAAATCTGAAGAATCATTTCTAATTTGTTGATTTGTACGAGCTCATTAGCATCTAAAAATTGGATTAACGCTAATTCTACAATAAAGGGGATGGTGAAAATAGTAATCAGGCTATTGGCAGTCGTTAATGAAATAGATAAGCCAGCATCTCCTTTTGCTAAATAGGTTATTAGGTTTGATGTTGGACCGCCAGGGCAAGCCGCTAAAATCATCATACCAATGGCAATATCAGTGCCTACATTAAATATAATAATTAGCACATAAGCAATAATGGGCAACAATATAATCTGATTTATAAGCCCAACTATTATTGCTTTTGGTTTCTTAAATAAGCGAATAAAATCATCTTTAACCAAAGACAAGCCCATACCAAACATGATGATAATTAATGATATTGCAAGAATGATCGTTCCTATGTCCATTGTTTTTTATTTTTTATGAGTAAAGTTTTAAGGTATTTATCGTTCTATTTTTACTAAAATACAAACACACAAGAGCCCACTGTTGAATTAATACCCAAGAGAATCTCAAAGAAAGGGGTTGTTACGGGCCTAAAAAGAAGAACAAACTTGGGGGTTCCGTCGAGGCAAATTGTTCATTACTAAATTACTAAAAAAAAGTTTACGCCGAGCTTGCCGAGGTATACTGTTTGTCGAAAGTGATTTCGACAGGCTCAACCCCCTTCGACAGGCTCAACCCCCTTCGACAGGCCTGCCTGTCGTCAAACAGGCTCAACCATCTTTGACAGGTCTGTCTTTAACCAACGCCATTTGCATTATTGACCTCAATCCAGTAGCCATTGGGGTCTTGAAAGTAAAGCTGTTTGATACCGTCTTCCCTAATGTTGTATTGGTCAGCTGTTCCGGGCCAGTCGTAGAAGTTGATCTCTAAGCTTTTTAGATGCAGTATAAAACGGTCTATATCATCTAGTGCCATAGCAAAATGGATGGCCTTGTGTGTTTTTATTTCGGCTTCTGGTCTTGGAATGAGGTGTAGTGCTTTGCCTTCGACCAAAGACAGCCACCTTGTGGCGGAGTTAGATGCGGTGTTTTCAATTTCGCTTAAGCCAAATACCGCCTTATAAAACGCAACCGATGCGGTCACATCCTTAACAGCTAATGCCAGGTGATCAAAGGAGAGACTTTGCATATTGTGAAACCAGCTTTATGCCAACTGCAAGCGTTTTGCAGCAAAGCGGTAGCCAAAGAGTAGGGCAGCACTAAAGAATACATCGCCTACAATCGAATACCCAAAAAATGGGATGGCCAGCGTAAAGCAAGTAGTAAAGCCTTCGGGTGTAAGAGGGTAATATAAAAACCAAACCCCTAAGTTGGTTACCACAAAGAACAATAGGCTGCTTAAAAGCACTGATCCTATGTGCATCTTTTTGACCACGAAGCCGAAGGCGGTAACGCCTACAAAAGCCAAATAGACAATGGGCGTAATCATCGAAAAGCCCAAAAAGATATCCGTTGCCAACATGGCCAAAATAGGCATGAGTATGGCCCAGTGCTTGCGGCTAAAGTGGGTGCCGGCAAACAGCGCCACAGCCGTTATGGGTGCAACATTAGGAGGGTGAGGGAATAAACGCACCAATACGGCTACAATAATAAAGCTTATTAGTACATTTTCTTTCTTGCTGAAAGGCATAGTTTATGTGATTATAAACAAATTTACATATTTTTCAATAATCCCCTCTGTTTCTGTTGTTAAAACCCTAAATTTGAAGTAGCTTTTGGGTTCTTCCGTATGCGAAGATGAAAAGGGAAAAAGGTGTAAGACCTTTACTGTTCCCGCAACTGTAAGTACTGCAACGCTCAATACTTCAACCACTGTCCGCATCGGCGGATGGGAAGGTTTGTTGAGTAGTACAAGTCAGGAGACCTGCCTAAGAGATTCATGCTGTGCGTGCTCGGGATAAGCACTATCGGTTCATTATTATAACAACTTAAACATGCGATATTTATTAGCAGCAATGCTATTATGTATAAGTACCGTCCATGCGCAAGAGCAATTGGACGAAGTAGTAGTTTCGGATACGCGTATTCCGAAACCAAGAAAAAACAGCGGCAAGGCCGTTGTGCACATCAGCGCAGCAGAGATAGCTAAAAACAAAGGCATATCGCTAGCGCAATTACTCAATCAATACGCTGGTATATATATATTGGGTGCCCAACTGCACCCGGGACAGAACCTGTCCTATTTTATTCGTGGCGGTAATAACCGACAGGTGCTTATCCGCATCGATGGGGTGGTGGTCAGCGACCCCTCTCAAATCGAATCGGATTTTGATTTGCGCCTCGTAGCTCTAGACCAAATAGCTACCATTGAATTGGTGAAGGGTGCTTCGAGTAGCCTGTATGGCAGTGGGGCAGCTACCGCCATTATAGACATCACCACCAAAAAGGAACTGACCCAAAAAACCAAGCTTACGGTAGCCCAAGAATGGGGTACCCAAAATACATTTGACCAAAAATTAGGTAAGCTTTCTGACGTGACCAAGCAGTTTGTGGAGGTACAGCATCAACTAGGCGATGTGGCCCTTTCCGGCTCAGTACAACGACTAGCATCCGATGGTATGTCATCTGTGGCGGGTACGGAAACCGATCCGGTTCAAAAAGAAAACATACAGTTCAGTGTCCAAAGCCAATATAGCGGCCCTTGGGCATGGTCGGCCTATTTGCAACGAGATGTGTTTGATGCCAACTTTGACAGCACCTTTCCCAGTTTTGCAGATGCAGACTATTCATTTGTGAGCAAACAACAACGGATTGGCTTTGCACCGTCCTATACCTTAGGAAAATCATCTGTACAGGCCCAGTTTTCTTGGACAGACACCTCACGTTCTTATGCAGACAGTTATCCGTCGGATTATACAGCAGATATGTTTACTACGGATCTCACTTGGCGTCATCGCACTTCGGACAAGCTAACCCTGCTTAGCGGTCTTTTTTATCAAGACATTGATTCTGATTTTAAAAATGCCTTTTCTGGGGAAAGTTACACGCACAATAACCTAGCTGTTTTTATTAGTGCCCAATGGCAACACGCCAAGGGATATGCCGTTCACGCCAGTGTGCGCAACACCATACACAGTCAATTTGGTACCCACCAAACTTTTACGATTAACCCGTTTTATGTAAAAGGGCTTTCGTCTGGTGGCTATCTTAAGTTTTTTGGTTCTTGGGCTACATCATTTATTGCGCCATCGCAGTACAAGCTTTATAGTGGTCAATATGGCAACACGGAGCTAACGCCCGAAGAAAACCAAACCCTTGAATTGGGTGTAGAGCAAGTGACGGATAACAGCCGCATTACCGTGGTTGCCTTTCAGCGCGAAGAGGATAATTTTGTAAATTTTGTTTCCCTCCCCAATTTTGCGGGGCAGTACCGCAACAGACCCGGAATATTTAAAGTGCGCGGAGTAGAGGCAGAGGCCAATTGGAGCCTAAACAATTGGAACATTAACACCAATTACACTTTTACCGAAAAGGTGGGTCAAGCGCCTTTGCGCCTGCCCAAGCATGCAGCCAACATTGGTCTGAATTATGCAGCACCCAAAACACAATGGGGATTGCATTGGCGTTATATAGGATCACGCTATGATGTAAACCAGGTCTTTACACAAGAAAAATTAGATGCCTATGCCTTGGTAGATGCACGTATTGCCTTTCCAAATTTTATTGGGAATACCACAGCAAGTCTGGCTTTAACCAATGTTTTTGATGTGGAATACACAGAGATATTTGGCTTTACCACTTTGGGACGTAACCTAAACATAGCACTGCGCTATGCCTTTTAGTTTTTAGGGGAATAAATTGTCCTTCCGGCTTTGGTTTGAAGTTCAACAAATGATGCGGGTAAGCTTTTGGATTCTATTGATATGCTTCCAGAAGTTTGCCCGCTTATGTATTCCAGTGCTTTTTTAAGTAAAGGTTCTTCCACATCGCCAAGGACGCCCAAATTAGTTAGAGTTTCAGGAAGGCTAATATTTGGCAGTAAGCCTTCGGAATAGTCGCCAACCCCTTCGCTGTTATAGTACTTAAAGGTGATGGGTAGCAACAGGTACTTGTGGTTGGGGTTTTTGGTTCTGTTGCTGTCAATATAATCGTAAAAAGGATTTGAACCCACGTCTTTTCCTTCGGTTTTATCGCCAATTTGAACCACATTTAAATAGGGCTTTAATCCATTGATGGTCATTTCACTGGCTGAAGCTGAGTTTTGTGTGGTTAAGAAAAATACCCGTGATAATCCCAAGTTGATATTCGAATTGGTGATTTCAACATCTGAATTATTTGCGCTTAATTTTTCATTGAAGATGAGTTTTCCAAATGTCTTGGTGGCGTGTTCTCCTGCAATAAGTCCTGCTAATAGTTGGGCAGTTGTTACTGCTCCGCCTCTGTTATAGCGTAAGTCCACCACAAGCTCATCTATTGACGCTGCGGCCAAATCGGTAAAGGCAGTTTTTAGGGCTGCGTCTTGCGAAGTGGCAAAGCTGCTATACATCACATAGCCCACCTTTTTGCCATCGTGTTGAATCACTTTAGACAAGTGAACACTTTGTTCTGTTTGTTCGGTATTGATTAGGCTAATACTGCTACCTGTTTTTGTGATTGTGTTGTTGTTGATGGTCGCCAAACCAATGGTATAACTGTTGGCATTATTGAACAACAATTCGTTGTAGTTGGAAATGGTGAGTTGGGTTCCGTTGACATCTGTGAAAATATCCCCACGTTTTACGCCTTTTGATTCAGCATCTGATCCTGCTAGGACATATTGCACATAACCAAAAATGTCTGAGCTGTCTTGTGAAAAACGAACCAATCCGAAAACCATTCCATTACTCAAGGATATGCCTTTGATATTGTTTTCGAATGCCTCGTAGTCGTCTATAAGCGCACTGTACTTGTCTCCCTTGTATTGTAGCCCTTCAAACAGCGAAGCTGGACCATTAAAAGATTGCAGAAAGGCAGTGTATTCTTTGTCGTCCGTAAACTTGTTGTCGGCAAGATTAGGAACATCTTTTTGCCAATAATAGGCGAAATTCATCACTTTATAAATAAAATCTTCTACCTCAAGATTTTCTGTAGTAGTAACCACAATGGTGTCATCAATATCGTCTTTGCATCCAAAAAAGAAGATAACAACTAAGAGCGGAATAAATTTTTTCATAGGTTTGAGTAAATAGGGAATGCCAAGGTAATAAAAATAAATTTCCCTAATTTGTAACAAGGTGTTGCCAAATTCGTTAACTGTACAAATACCCAATAATTCTTCGACCTGCGATATGGATGAAAAAACTTTCTTAAAACGAATCTTAACTGTTCAAGACAGTATGTTTCGCTTATCAAAGAGATTGTTGACATCTACCGAAGAGGCTGAAGATGCAGTTCAAGAAGTAATAACAAAATTGTGGGCAAACATGACACAGATGGCAACATTATCGAATATTGAAGGTTACGCCATGACCATGACCAAAAACTATTGTTTGGACAGGTTAAAGTCAAAACAGGCCTCACAATTGCGCTTGGTGCACTATCATCACGATAAGGCAACAGCTTCACTTGACAAACAAATTGATGCACGTGACAGTGTTTCTAAACTGATGGTCTTTATGAAAGACCTTCCAGAACAACAGCAACTTGTTTTACAACTACGGGATATTGAGCAATACGATTTTGAGACCATTGCACAAATAACCGAACAATCGGAAGGCGCAGTACGCGTAGCGCTTTCACGAGCACGAAAAAAAATCAAGGCACAACTCATAAAAGCTCACAATCATGGAATTGAAACAGCTTCATAAATACGTATACTTGTATTTTGAGGGTCAAGCGACACTCGAGCAAGAGACGATCCTCATGGATTACTTTTCACAGCCAGTAGTTGATATCAAACTTGCGCAATTCAAGCCCTATTTTGAGATAATTGCTAGTGAGCGTAAGCAAACCTTTAAAGGGCAATTGCCCATGAAGCCGTCTTCCAAAAACAATTGGCGTCGGGCTGTAGCCATAGCTGCAGTAGCTGTTTTTGGTTTTTTTATGACCCAACGAAACAATACACAAGCCATTCAACCCACAGCTGAAGAACTTGTATTTGAAGAATTTAAGGCACATATGTATTTCGTGTCTCAAAAACTAAACAAAGGTCACGAAGGTTTGGCCCATATGGAAACCTTTAATCAAACGACTAACAGATTTATAAAGACAGATTAATATGAAAAAGAATATCCTTATAATAGCCCTTATAACAGCTGCGTTTAGCTGGGGGCAAGACGTTTTCGAAAAATATGAATATGACGACAGTGTCAGTTATTTTTCGATCAGTCCAAAAATGTTTCAAATGCTTGCCAAGCTTAGCTTAGAAACAAACGATCCAGAAGCAGATAAATTCATAAAGTTAGTAGAGGAAATCGAAAGCTTTAAGGTCATTACCACAGAGAGTGAAGGCGTAGCTGAAGAAATCCAAACATGGGTAGATAAATACATCAAAGTTCAGAATTTAGATGAGCTGATGCGTGTGCGTGACAAAGGAGCACATGTTAATTTCTACGTCAAATCAACAAAAAACGACGACAGGGTTAAAAAGCTGCTAATGTTCGTAACCGACATAACTGAAGGTCAAATAAACCTTGGCGATCGTAATCCAGAAACCGTCTTGCTGTACCTAAGCGGCGACATTGACCTAACCCAAATTTCTAAGCTTGTCAATGAGATGAATCTACCTGGTGGTCAGCAATTGGGAAAATTAAATGAAAAATAAAATGAAAAAACTATTGATTTTTGCCGTTGTGGTGGCCTTTGTGGGCTGCTCCAAAACCCAAAGTATTCAAGAGTATTACGTCGCTAAATCTGAAGACTCCAATTTTCTTGTCATTGATATTCCTACTTCCATTTTGGGTATCAATAATGAGGTCTTAAACGAGGAGGAGCAAGCGGCTTTAGATTCTTTTCAAAAACTCAATGTATTGATGTTTCGCAAAACGGCGGCAAATGCCGACCTGTTCCCTGAGGAGTTAAAAGCAATACGTCAGATTATTGATGGAGAACAATTTGATCCTTTAATGACCCTAAGCGATCGCCAATTTTCCGGAAAATTACTACTTGAAGGCAGCGTCGAACGACCCGATGAGATTGTGTTTTTCGGTTCCGCTTCTGATGAAGGTTTTTTGTTGGCTCGTCTAATAGGCAGCAAGATGCGAGTTGAAAAAGCGATTGTACTTGCCAAAGCACTTGAGCGAGAAGGCGCACTTGATAGTGCTGTCGAGGCCATAGATCAAATACTCTAAATCCCAGTGTAGTTTTCCGGTCTCAAGGCACGTAACTCATTCCTTACTTCGGCTGATACATCTAAGGTTTCGATAAACGTACGAATTGATGCCTGGTCAATAGTTGTATTGGTACGAGTCAGTGCCTTTAGTGCCTCATACGGCTTTGGATATCCCTCACGGCGCAAAATGGTCTGAATGGCCTCTGCGAGTACTGCCCAGTTGTTGTCGAGGTCTCCTTGTATCGCCTTTTTGTTGACTACAAGTTTTCCAATACCTTTAATTAATGATTCAAAACTAATCATCATGTGGGCTATAGGCATGCCCGCATTACGCAATACCGTACTGTCGGTCAGGTCGCGTTGAAGTCGGGAGATGGGTAGCTTTTCTGCCAGGTGTGACAGCAATGCATTTGCAATACCGAGGTTCCCCTCCGCATTTTCAAAGTCAATGGGATTTACCTTGTGTGGCATGGCAGAAGAACCAA
>ERZ1048068.951-NODE-951-length-24072-cov-9.258567_pt1 | contig 24072 bp, 26 predicted proteins | sample MGYA00383098_ERZ1048068 | MGnify/ENA primary metagenome ERZ1048068 (study PRJEB29581, sample SAMEA5548368) | metagenome | biome: marine; feature: coastal; material: water | depth 1 m | study: Short-term variability in the microbial, nano- and picoplankton dynamics... | reverse complement strand
GTTAACCGCTTTGATTCTCTTATTCTTCTTTAGAAGTATTCCTACACTTATATTCTCCCTACTTACCGTTATCATTGGCGTTATATGGTGTTTGGGAATACTGGTGTTACTTGGGTTTAAAATCACCATGTTTATTGGTCTTTTACCTCCCCTTATTGTAGTTATAGGAATAGCAAACTGTATCTATCTGCTCAATAAGTACCACGAAGAGTATAGAAGTCATCAGAACAAAATAAAATCACTTCAGCGGGTAATCTCTAAAGTTGGGCGAGCAGTTCTATTTACCAATCTTACTACAGCTGTCGGTTTTGGAGTTTTTACACTCACAGGAAGTTCCGTATTGCAAGAATTTGGTCTTACCGCATTCTTAGCTATTATGGCAGTATTTTTAATTTCCATCATACTCATCCCGGTTATTTTCAGCTACCTCCCTGCCCCTAAGACTAGACACACAAAACATTTAGACTATAAGTTTCTAAATTCACTAATTGCTAGGCTTTCTGCCATTGTACAAACAAAACGTAGACTAGTTTATATAGTAACCTCTGTTATCGTACTAGGGTCTATACTAGGTATGACCTTACTAAAAAATGTGGGTTACATGGTAGACGATATTTCCAAAACAGATAAGCTTTACAAAGACTTAAAGTTTTTTGAAGAGAACATCAATGGAGTGATGCCTTTTGAGATTGTGGTGGATACGAAAAAACCACAAGGCGTATCTAGCGTAAGAACTTTACTCAATATAGATCTGCTAGAAAGAAGATTGGAAGCAATACCGGAATTCTCTAAACCAATGTCTATATCTCAGACGATGAAATTTCTCAACCAATCTTACTATGATGGAGATCCTAGAAGATTTAGACCTCCAAGTGTTCTCGATTTAGGGAATATAATGAGTGCTGTTCCTAAAGATGAGACAAACGAAGGCATGCTGAATAGTTTGGTCAATGAAGACTTTAGCAAAGCTCGAGTAAGTGTGCAAATGGCTGACGTAGGAAGTGTTCGAATCAAAGAGCTCAAAGCTAAAGTAGCTGGAATCGCTGACTCAATTTTTAACTACAAGAAAGTAACAGAGGACATTTTTACGGATAGTATTTCAGATATTTCATTGGTAGATACCGTAGAAAATATTTTTGATACAACCTACTATTCTTATAAAGAGTACACGTATAACAGATTAGATAGTTCCAGACGCACAAATATTTCCATAACAGGTACAAGTGTTATATTTCTAAAAGGAAATGATTACTTAATCAGTAATCTCCTTATGAGCTTATTGATCGCATTTTTAATTATTTCTCTGCTTATGGCAAGTATTTTCAAGTCCTTGCGTATGATACTGATTTCAATTATCCCAAACCTGATTCCGTTGCTATTTACTGCAGGTATTATGGGATATTTTGGTGTCAATTTCAAGCCAAGCACCGTACTTGTATTTAGTGTTGCTTTTGGTATTGCAGTGGATTTCTCAATTCACTTTTTGACCAAATACAAGATGGAACTTAAAACTTCAAATAGTATTGGTGACGCTGTTCGAAAGGTTCAAAAAGAAATTAGTACGAGTATGATATACACAGCTGTGATTTTGTTTTTTGGCTTTATCATATTTGTGTTTTCAGATTTTGGTGGTACTATAGCCTTAGGTCTTTTTACAGCTCTAACATTATTAATAGCACTCCTTTCTAACCTTATTCTTCTCCCGAGTTTACTATTATCTTACGATAGTAAAAAATCAAAGAAGTAATCTATCTTAGATGCTTTATAGAGCAAGAACTATCTATTATTGTACCCATGACCACAAGCTCTGAAAACAATTCGCATTCTACTCTATCTCAGTGGCTAAATGAATACGGAGATGATATGTACTCTTGGGCGGTTTATAAGACTTCTAGCAAAGAAACTGCAGAAGATCTCGTGCAAGAAACACTCCTATCAGCTTTTAAAGCATTTGATAAATACAAACTGGGTAGTAACCCTAAGACATGGTTATTTACTATTCTCAATAATAAGATTATTGATTATTACAGAGCTAGCAACACAACGAAATCTATCAATCAATCAGAGCTAATGGGAAAGCGAGTAGATGATGATAATTTCGATGCACAAGGAGCGTGGAGTAAAGCGGTAAGTCCTCTGTGGGCTAACACAGAGGAGCACCTATTGGACAATCCCGAATTTGTCTCAGTGCTTTCTTGCTGTATTGAAAATCTTCCTGCACAATGGAAAGGTGTAATAGTTGGTAAATACTTCGATCATAAAAAAGGTGTAGAAATAAGTAAGGACTTAGGCATCTCTTCGTCTAATCTATGGCAAATGGCTCATAGGGCTAAACTACAACTAAGAGGATGCTTAAAACAAAATTGGAAAACAGAGGAGTAAGATGAACGCCATAAATAAGATACTAATGCTGTCTTGTCAACAAGCGGCAATACTTGGTGCCAAAGCAGGCATTAGCGGACTCTCCTACTTTGAGCGTCTGAAACTAAAAATGCACATAAGGATGTGTAAGCCTTGTGAAGATTATGGTAGAGACAGCCAACTGATAGATCAGGCTATCTCAAAAATAGCGAGTCAAAAATCAGAAGAAAGAGTAGAATTGACTCAGACTCAAAAAGATAAAATCTTGAAGTCTATTTCTTAATACTCCTTGTAAGGAATGCCTTAAACCTACGTTTCTTAATTTAAAGAAACAATATGAAGTATTTATTAATTATAGTCACACTCCTTTCAGTGACTCTTGCATTTACATTTACAAAAACAGTAGATCATGAATCCATTTCTGAACACGATTTCTCCACCACTAAAGTAGATGAACAAGCCATTGATTGGAAAAAAATAAACCTCGCAGAAGCTCAAAAACTATCTAAAAAGACAGGTGAACCAATCTATATGGACATTAGTGCTACTTGGTGCGGATACTGCAAAAAGATGAAAAAGAATGTCTATAGTAAAAATAAAGTAGCGAGTGAAATGAATGATAATTACATAGCTATTGCTATTGATGGAGAAAAAGGAGAAGGAATTGCTTTGGTAAAAAAACACAAAATAAAGGGTTATCCTACTCAGCTAATACTAGACGCCGAAGGAAATATCTTGAAAAGAAATAATGGATATATGTCGGAAAGTAAGCTACTCGCATTTATAAAGTAAACTTAATTAAAACAAAGATTAAAAAGAGCCGATTATGGCTCTTTTTTTTTATCCCAACTGCATTAAACTTGGGATACCATTTGGACAACATATTTATTACCTTCGCACACTTTAATTCTGAAAGAGAAAACCACCTCTAAAATGGCTAACGAGAAGACATACCCACAATACAAACAACTCAATATTCCTGCTCGTGAAAAAGAAGTAATAGACTTCTGGAATGAGAATGAAGTTTTTAAAAGAAGTGTTGAGAATCGAGACCCAAAGAACACTTTCGTGTTTTATGAAGGACCACCTTCTGCAAATGGGATGCCCGGCATACATCACGTGATAAGCAGAAGTATAAAGGATGTATTCTGCAGATATAAAACTCTTCAAGGATATAGAGTAGAGAGAAAAGCTGGATGGGACACGCATGGCCTACCAGTTGAACTACAGGTGGAGAAAGCTCTCGGAATTACCAAAGATGATATTGGTAAAACAATAAGTATTGAAGACTACAACGCTGCTTGCAGAGCAGATGTACTTAAGTTTAAAGATAAGTGGGATGAACTTACCGAGAGAATAGGTTATTGGGTAGATTTAGATAATCCATATATCACTTATAAAAATGAATATATAGAGTCTGTTTGGAATCTTCTAAAGAGATTACACGAAAAAGGTTATCTTTATAAAGGACATACAATACAGCCTTATTCCCCAGCAGCAGGCACAGGACTTAGTTCTCACGAACTAAATCAACCAGGAACCTACAAAGATGTAAAAGACACTACAGTAGTCGCTCAATTTAAGTTGAAAAACCCGTCTAGTGTAAATTTAGATCTGGATTGGGGAGACACATATTGTATCGCTTGGACTACAACACCGTGGACATTACCAAGTAATACAGCTTTGGGTATAGGCCCTAAAATTGACTATTCTGTAGTAAAGACATATAACCAATACACCTTCGAAAAGGTAAATGTTATCTGTGCTACAAAGCTTTTGAATAAGTATTTTTCAGAAAAGAATGCTGAATTAGAGCTAAACAATTATAAGCCTGGTGACAAGAAAATACCTTTTGAAATAGTCAAAGAAATAAAGGGAAATGAATTAGTAGGACAGAGATACGAGCAGCTTATGCCGTATCAGCAACCTGAAGATGGAGATGCATTTAAAATTATCGGTGCGAACTTTGTAACTACAGAGGACGGTACAGGCATAGTACACCTAGCTCCAAGTTTCGGTAGTGATGATTACATAGCAGGTAAACAGAATGGGATTGGTTCTCTTACACTCGTAGATAAGCAAGGAAAGTTTGTAGATGGTGTCGGTGAATTTTCTGGACTTTATGTCAAAAACTATAAAAACGATGATGAAACCGCAGAAGGTTATCTGTCTACAGATGTAAAAATTGCCATTAGACTTAAAACTGATAATAAAGCTTTCAAAGTAGAAAAATACGAACACAGCTATCCACATTGTTGGAGAACGGACAAGCCTATTCTCTATTATCCATTGGAAAGTTGGTTTATCAAGACAACAGCCGTTAAGGACCGCTTGACTGAATTAAACAAGACCATTAATTGGAAACCTCAAAGTACAGGTGAAGGGAGGTTTGGTAATTGGCTAGAGAATCTGGTAGACTGGAATCTAAGTAGAAGTAGGTACTGGGGCACTCCCTTACCTATATGGCGTACAGCTGATGGATCAGAAGAAAAATGTATCGGATCAGTTGAAGAGCTAAAAGCTGAAGTTGAAAAGGCCGTAAAAGCTGGCTTTATGGCTAAAAATTCCATCTCGAGTGATTTTGACCTGCATCGTCCATTTATTGATGATGTGACTTTAGTCTCAAGCGATGGAGAACCAATGGTTAGAGAAACGGATCTAATAGATGTATGGTTTGATTCTGGAGCAATGCCTTATGCTCAGCTTCATTATCCATTTGAAAACAAAGAAAAAGTAGAAGATAGAACGCATTATCCCGCAGACTTTATAGCTGAGGGCGTGGACCAAACAAGAGGATGGTTCTTTACCCTTCACGCTATCTCTGTAATGCTCAATGACTCTGTTGCCTATAAAAATGTAATGGCAAACGGATTGGTTCAGGATAAAAATGGGAATAAAATGTCTAAGAGTAAAGGGAACAGTATAGATCCTTTTATGGCTCTAGACAAATATGGTGCGGATGTGATTCGGTGGTATATGCTAAGCAACTCAGCTCCTTGGGATAATTTAAAATTTGATTTAGAGGGCTTAGTTGAAACACAACGAAAATTCTTTGGAACACTGCATAATACTTATGGATTCTACGCTCTTTATGCTAACATTGATAAATTTACTAATGAATTAGATCCTATAGCACTTCCCGAAAGATCAGAACTTGATAGATGGATACTTAGTAAGGTAAATAGTCTTTCTAAACTTGTGGAAGAGTCAATGGATGATTATGAACCAACTAAAGCTACTAGGGCTATTCAAAACTTTGTAATTGATGATCTTAGCAACTGGTATGTAAGACTGAATAGAAGACGTTTTTGGAAAGGTGAATTAAGCAATGATAAAATTGCCGCTTACCAAACACTAAATGAATGTCTTCAAACGGTTTCAAAGCTAATGTGTAGCTTTAGCCCATTTTATGCAGATCAACTTTATCGTGATTTGACTTTCACAGCAGACTCCGTTCATTTACAAGATTTCCCAGAAGCTAATGACTCAGTAATTGACATCGAATTAGAGAAGCAAATAGAAATTTCTCAAAGAATTACATCACTTATCTTACGTATCCGTAAATTTGAGAATATTAAAGTGAGGCAACCGCTAAGCAAGGCGATTATACCTGCATTGGATGATGCGTTTGCTGTCAATTTAGAAAAAGTAAGTGAGGTAATCAAAACAGAGGTTAATGTAAAGCAAATTGAAATCATAGATAAGGATTCTGCTATAATTAAAAAATCCGCCAAACCAAACTTTAAAGTATTAGGCTCGAAAGTTGGCAAGGATATGAAAGCCGTGACAGGTCCAATATTCACTTTCACTAATGAAGATATTTCTAAACTAGAAAATGGAGGAACGATTAGTATAAACGCGGGTGATAATACTTATGATATTACTATCAGGGATATTGAAGTAAAAACTTCTGATATCCCGGGATGGAAAATAATGTCTGACACAAACTACACCGTAGCACTTGATCTTGATATTTCCGATGAACTCAAGAAAGAAGGAGTAGCTCGTGAGTTAGTCAACAAGATTCAAAATCTAAGAAAAGAGAAGGACTTTGAAGTAACAGATAAAATCAGCGTTAAAATAGAGGAACACCCATATACAAGCGAAGCTGTAGTGGCTTTTAATGAATATATTTGTGGGGAAATTTTAGCGACTGAGATTACTGAGACCAATGAAAAATCAGGCAAAGACGTAATAGATATAGATAACAACCAAATCACAATAGAACTAAGTAAATAATATTATGGCAGAATCATTAAGATATAGCGATGCAGATATAGCTGAGTTTAAGCAAATTATTTTAGCTAAACTGAAAACGGCAGAAGATGAGTACAATTACTTACGAAACCAGATAAAAAACTCAAATGAAAATGGAACAGATGACACAGCAAGTGCATATGTATCCATAGATGATGGAAGTGCCTCTCAGCAAAAAGAAAATGCAGGACAACTCGCTGCAAGACTTCAGAAGTTTATAGACAACTTAAAAACTGCCTTGGTTAGAGTAGAAAATAAGACCTATGGCATATGTAAAGTAACTGGAAAGCTAATTAGTAAAGAACGTCTTAAAGCAGTTCCACATACTACGCAAAGCATAGAAGCGAAGAGAAATCAATACAAATAAGTATATCCAACGTTGGAACAGTCTAGCACCAATCAAAAAAGGAACCAAATACTGTATGTCATTGCTACAGTCTTTATTGTCCTGCTCCTTGACCAATGGTTAAAGGTTTATATTAAAACCTCTTTTACATTAGGTGAAAGTAGAATGATGATTGACGATTGGTTCGAACTTCACTTTACCGAAAACCCAGGTATGGCATTCGGACTAACTTTTGGAGGTAAATGGGGTAAAATTATCCTTACCTTGTTTAGGATCATCGCTTCTGGTGTTATTATTTTCTACATAAGGGAATTGATTCGAGAAAAATCATCAACACTAATGATTATTCTCGTCTCGTTAATCCTCGCTGGTGCGGTAGGAAACATAGTTGATTCTTTGTTCTACGGACAGCTATTTGGAGCAAGCTCCTATCATACCGTTGCACAGTTTATGCCTGGAAATGGAGGATATGCACCTTTATTTATGGGTAAGGTCGTTGATATGTTCTACTTTCCCATTATCGATACTTTTTGGCCAGAATGGGTTCCGTACTTTGGTGGTAGTAGATTACAGTTTTTTAGACCTGTATTTAATGTCGCAGATGCAACAATCAGTATTGGAGTCTTTACAATTATTATTTTCAGGAAGAGACTTCTTGTTTAGTGCAGATACTTCATCTTTTCTTTAACATAGATTTAATGTGAAAAATTAGTGACCTTTTCGTTAAGTTGCGACTCCATATCAACGATAGATATAATCAAATATTAAAAAATTATCACTAACCTTCTTATTGGTCTTTTCTTTTGCAATGGTTGCATTGGCTCAAGATGGGCTTCCAACTAATGCCGTGCCTTGTAAATGCTATATTGCTAATCAATGGAAAACTGAAACTGAAACTGTGCTCTCTAAAGAAGCAAGTAAGAAAATCATCGCTGTCCCAGCAAAATTTAAAACAGTGACTGAAACAATGATGAAAAAAGTGGCTGGGAAAACTGTTAGAGTCATTCCAGCTAAGTATGAAACTAGAACTGAAAGAGTCCTTATTAAAGAAGAAAGTAAGAAACTAATCGTAGTATCCCCTGCTAAATATGAAACTAGAACCGAAACGGTACAAGTAAAAGCTCCTTCTACAAGAATAGTTACTGTTCCTGCGAAATATGAAACGAAGACAGAAACTATAAAAGTAGAAGATGCTACCACTAAATGGGTGAAGCAAAAAGACGCTATGTGTCAAGCAGTGAATATTGTATGGTATGGTGCCTTGTAGAAGTACCTGCACAGTACAAAACAATAACTAAAAGAGTAATTGCTTCTCCAGCTTCATCTAAGGAAGTAACTATACCTGGACAATTCAAAACAGTAACAAAAAGAGTAATGGTAGCTCCTCCAGTTACAAGAGAAGAGACTATCCCAGCTCAATACAAGACGGTTGCTAAGACTGTAATGGTAGAAGGTCCTAAGACTGTAGAGACTGAAATTTCTGCTCAGTACCAAACTATCACAAAAACTGTTGTAGACGTTCCAGCAAGTACTATAGAAGTAGCTATTCCAGCTGAATATAAGACAGTTACTAAAAGAGTCCTTGTAAAAGCAGGAGGTTTCTGAGAGTATAGAGAGGTTGTTTGTTCTAAAAATGTAACAAGCCAATTAGTAAGACAAGTACAACGTGCTTTAATGGCTAAGGATTACAACGTGGGTCCAGCAGATACAGATACTAGAGCAGCGTTGTTGAAATATCAAAAAGACAACAACCTTCCTCAAGGAAACCTAAACGTAGAAACTATGAAGCACTTAGGGACAAAAGGTTACTAATACCTGCACTCCTAATCAATGTTAAGAAAAAGGATACGCGATGCGTATCCTTTTTTCGTTACTATGAAGTATGATTATCTGGATACTCTCTGCTTTGCTTATTACTATGAGCACTATCTTCTCTTCGATAGGACAAATAGATTTTCAAGATATAAAGTATGAAGAAGCTTTGAAGCAAGCAAAGACTACAGGTAAAAATATTTTTATTGACTTCAGAGCAGATTGGTGCAAACCTTACATTGCTATGGGAAAACGACATTCCAAAATCCGAATGTTGGTGATCTTGTAAATAATAATTATATACCCCTTAAGGTAGATGTAGATTATTTTGCTGGTATGGATCTCAAAGAGCAATACAATGTAGGTGTACTACCTACTGTACTTATCATAAACTCCAAAGGATCAGTACAGCGTCGACTAATCGGTCAAAAGAGTGCTGAATCTCTGATAGAAGAGTTAGACATTCAACAAAATAACACTAATACATCTCCAGAAGTAGACTATAACAAGGAGAGTGAAAATAAAAATCCAGAGCCTTGTGGCTTTAGGCGATGGTGGATAAGAACCTTTAGGAGCTAAGAGTCAGACTCTTCGTCTTCAGGCTTATTACCAAAAACAGGTTTCAGAATAAAATAGACTCCAATAAATACAATGGCGGTAATTACTACTTGACTAATGAACCAAAAGCCGAAACCACTATCAGGTGCACTATTTGGGAGCTTCTGAGATACTTCTTGTAAGAACATCATCTGTTATAAGTTTCTTATTGCCTCTAAGTACTTATTTAACTCATTTTTAACCTTTGGTGCTAGTAGTACTAGACCTACCATATTGGGGACCATCATTGCAAATATCATTGCATCAGAGAAACCTATAACAGATCCAAGACTCGCAGCTGCACCAATCACTACAAACAAGCAAAAGATAGACTTATAAACGTACTCCATCTTCTTTGATCTTCCAAACAAATATGCCCAGCCTTGATAACCATAGTATGACCACGATATCATAGTAGAAAAAGCAAATAAGACTACAGCCAAAGTTAATACATAGGGGAACCAAGAGATTACAGACTCAAAAGCACCAGATGTCAATAAAATTGCTTGGGCATCATTAAGCGATGCGTTTTCAGGATTTACATTTCCTGTGATAATCAATACAAGAGCTGTCATCGTACATACAATTACAGTATCAATTAGTGGTTCGAGCAAGGCCACAAGACCTTCTGAAGCCGCGTATTTTGTTTTTACAGCGGAGTGAGCAATCGATGCAGAACCTACCCCTGCTTCGTTAGAAAATGCTGCTCGTCTAAAACCTTGGACTAATACCCCTACAACACCCCCTGCTACTCCTGTTGGACTGAAGGCCCCATTGATGATTTCACCAAAAGCCCAACCAATCATATCATATTTTGCTACGAGTACAAAAATTGAAGCCGCTACGTATATTACTACCATAAATGGAACAATCTTATCCGTCACCTTGGCAATCTTTTTGATACCTCCAATAATCACTATACCTACCAATATGGCCATAACAATTCCAAAAATCCAACCATTACCAGCTAATGCAGAGTTCTCACCACCCGTAATATTCTGTACCAGTTGAAAAGCCTGGTTTACTTGGAACATATTTCCGCCACCAAAAGAGCCACCAACAACAAATATTGCAAACAATACAGCCAGCACCTTACCTAATGACTGTAAGCCCATAGAGTCTAAACCTTTAGTAAGATAATACATAGGACCTCCATATACAATACCTTCAGAGTTAATATCTCTGTACTTAACGCCCAGTGTGCATTCTACAAATTTCGAAGCCATACCCAGAAAACCGGCAATTATCATCCAAAATGTAGCACCTGCACCACCTATGGAAACTGCGATTGCTACTCCCGCTATGTTTCCAAGACCAACAGTCGCAGACAATGCAGCTGTAAGAGCCTGAAAGTGAGAAACCTCCCCTTCCTGTCCCTCTATGGCTATTGTTTCTATGTTATCTCCACCTGGCGTACTATCTCCTGCAGCAGGTGTAGACTCGTGGTGATCGATTGCATCATATTTTCCTCTAACAATGCTTACAGCTACTCCAATTTTTCTAAAATTGATCAGCTTGAAATAAAATGTGAAATATGCTGCTCCTAAAATCAGTGGAAAAAGTACCCAAAACACTCTAACATTTTCTGCAAATGGGATTTGATAAAAGATGAAATCTACAAACCAACCAGTTACGTTGCCAAATACCCTATCTATCTTCTGGTCTATGCCCTCTTCTTGAGCAAACAATGAAGGGAAAAAAGTTAACAATGCTAAGATTGAAAATGAGATTCGTTTTAACCGATTGCGTTTATCCATATGCCTTCAAATATGACCAAAAATATAGGATTGCCCAAGATTTAGGATAACAAAAAGAAAACGAACTCTATGAAAACCTAAACTAACCGTTTTGCGGAATGGTACTGATGTGTTTGTAATCCATTATCAGCATTTATAATACCCTTCTTAGTAAGTTTATCTATTCGAACACATCCGTGAGAATGAATAATTTGTCCATTACCAACATAAATACCTACGTGCCCAATTTTTTCATTTTTATCGAAAAAGATAATATCTCCGAGAATTAAATCCTTAAACTTTACTGCTCGTCCTATTTTTTGCTGTTGTGAAGCATCGCGAGGCAGTTTAATGCCTAAGACCTTATGTACTACTTGTACGAAGCCTGAACAGTCAATCCCACTAAAATGTCGGCCACCCCATAGATAAGGTATACCTACAAATTTCATCACTAAGTCACTCAGGTATAATTTTGTTTCATCTTCGAATGTAGGCAGGTACTCTGACCCCATTGACAAAAATACTTCTCCTTTGTAGATATCATTTGAAGCCAAGTGATTGAGGGATGACAAGACCTTAGATTTAAGAATCTTATCATACGGATATATACTGGAATCACTTAACCAACCTTCATAACCATCAAAATCCATCCGGACATAATACCAATAGTTCTCTTCTTTAAGAATTTGATAAGTCTCACCATAAAGTAGTTGAGATACCATCTCGGCACTACTTTTTGGCCCGCCTCTAAGGGGAATCTGTGATAAGTGACATATCCCTCTATTCATATAACTTAGATATGTAGACGTGCTTTTCGGGCAAGCAACTCTTCTTCTGTCTCTTCTCTATCTGGATCTGGCACACAGCAGTCTACTGGACATACTGCAGCACACTGAGGTTCTTCGTGAAAACCTTTGCACTCAGTACACTTATCTGGTACTATGTAATATACTTCGTCAGATATTGGTTGCTGGATAGCATCAACTGCAACACTATTGCCTCCTTCCAAAGTATAGCTTCCGCTCACACCTGTACCGTCAGCTACTTTCCACTCAGCTCCAGCTTCATAAATTGCTGTATTTGGACACTCGGGCTCACAAGCACCGCAATTTATACACTCATCCGTTATGATAATTGCCATGATACAAAGGAAAGTTTTTTGAGTAGAATAATAGTTATCTAAACTACATACTTTCTAAAATATCAGTCACTTTCTGATACGATAAGCGTGTAGGGTCCTTTTTTATAATCAGATCTGACCACTTTTTCACCTCAACTCTATCAGCTAATCTAATGGCATAGTTGAAATTGACCAGCCAGACATTTAGATTGTCAGGCTCAAGCTTATTAGCAATTTTCAAAAGCTCACCACATTTCTTCACATTACCTTTTAGCAAGTAAACCTTAGCAAGTTGAGAGTAAAATACACCGTATGATGGGAATTCCATTAATAGTGCATTTACTAAAATCTCAGCTTCTCGCAATTCACCATTCTTTATAAGTGAAGAAAGCAATTCTTTAGCTATCTGTGCATTAGTCTTATCGCTTTCATATGCTCTTCGGAAAAGGTACAAGGATTGAGTATTCTGATTTACTTCCTCGTACGATTTAGCCAGCATCACTAGATTCCACGTTGATAATTCTCTTTCATCTAATCCCAAATCAATTGCCTCTTGATATTTTTCTGTCAAGTAATAGAATTTGAGCCAAAGCTCTTTATTCTCGGTATCTGTAAGAAGTTCCTTAGCCTGGTTTAGATAAAAAGGATTTTTATCAAACTTCTCCCAATACTCTAAGTAAGATAAAATTTTATTTTCTGATGAAGGATTGGGGTTATTGACAGCGTATAAGCCCACTAAATCACCACGTTCCTTGATATCTTCTTTCTTCATTGGAATGGCAATTTTATGATCGTGGACTGAGACATGCGGTATATCCTCAGCTCCATTCTGCAGCATATGACAACTTACACAATCATCCTCTACTTTATTTCTTTCTGATCTACTTTCTGTACATTTATTTACTTGATGACATCCATTACAAGCAGCATTGTAGACTGATTCATCCATCATTTTCACACTAATGTGCGGATTATGACAGGTAATACAAGTGAATTCCAATGACTGTTTATTTCCTTCAGTAAAGCATTTACTTTTTTGAAATCTATCAGAGTGATTGGCCATATCAAATGGCGATACCCCTCCCTCATATTCGGGAAGATAAATATCAAACACATCACTAAGTTTCATACCAGGTTTGAAGTCTGTAAATTTCTTGTTCGGCTTTAAAAGGTTAAGGCCCTGTAAGTGACATCTTTGGCATAAATCAATTTGCCTCTCCCAACTAAGATCACGTGGATTGACGATCGTTCTGTCTACCCCTATCATTTCTTCGTGATTCTCTGCAGATGTCTGCATTAGCTCTACATGAAGCTCTCCGGGACCGTGACACCTTTCACAGTCGATACCTTTCCCAACTTCAGTAAATTTGAAATTTGAGTTATCTGCCATTTTAGGCATCGAATTATGGCAAGAGATGCACTCGTCATTTAGAATACGAGAAAACCTAGAGTTATTGCCTTTCTCAAAACCTGGAGCTAAGTCCCATTTATCGTCTTGTACATAAAATGTAATTGGGGCTTGCAAAAAATATCCATTTTCAAATATCAGGTGAGAATTGGTGTGTTGGCCACTGCCCACTATATAGTTTATCCTTTTGGTTAACTGATGTGTAGTGTCCCCTTCTGCTATTCTAAATTCTTTAACAAATAAACTATCATCCTCCCAAAATGGATAGTAGCTGAGATCTAATACTGAATCGTAGACAACGTGATCCATCCCAAACTTTGCTGAACTTTTTTGCCTTGTGGCAGAATCAAAAGATAGCCCCATACCGGTATGTATGAAAGTAGAATGTTTATCTTGATGACATTCTGCACATGTTTCTATACCTACATACTTTACATCATCCGCGTGATTAAGATAATAAGTATCTGAATCATCTATATCTTTACAAGAATTGATACTAATCAATACCCCTATGAAAAGGAATATGAACAAAAGCACATATCCTTTTATCGAAAGTCTTTTTATAGTGCTTATTGAGCTTGCCAAGCCATTATACCCCCTAATAGGTTTCTTACGTTGGTGAATCCATTACGAATCATAAACTCTTTGGCGGCTGCACTTCGTGCACCAGACTTACAATGAACTACCACCTCTTTTTCCATCCATTCATCTAAGTCATCTATCGTTCCTTGCAACTCACCAAGCGGAATAAGTTTACCTCCTAAATTTGTCTCCTCGTACTCCCAATTTTCACGTACATCAATCAACAGGAAGTCATCCTTATTCTCCATCTTAACCTTAAGTTCTTGCACAGTTATATCAATCATTTCCCGAAGCTTTTTATTTTGCAATTATAATGAGTTTAGATGTGAAGTACATACCTCCCTCATCTATCATTGTCACAAAGTACAAACCATTATTAAGACCCTCTAAATAAGCTTCATATGTGTTCTCAAGTTGTTTGACAATTTGACCATTACTAGACTTTATATTTATTTGACTCCATTTTTTACCAAAATTTACTTTATCACTTGCAGGGTTTGGATAAACCTTGGGTTTGTAAGGATTCGTATTTTTTTCTTTGACATTTGCGTAGAGTTCTCTTCGAGACCCAAGATGAGGTCTCATCATTAATGCACCTTTTGGTAAATCGGTATTTCTCCAAATACCAAAAGTGTTGTAATATAAGTCCGGGTGAACTTTAGAAGAAGTTTGAATATTCCCATAATTCATATCCCAACCTACATTAAGATTGTAAATAGTCTGCTGCCACCAGCCGATATAATATTTACCTGGCTCCAAGACTATCACAGAATCTAAATAATGGGAACTAAAGGTCCTTTCTCCATTGGCAATGTTGTACTCAGGACTTTCCAATTCAGACTCAAAAATTATTTCATCTGAGGAAGCACCATTTACACCAGATAATTCCTTCCAAATTCGGTACTTAAAAGTATTAAAAGACACATCATAAACAGCCTCATTGAAGTATGTAGCTAAAGCGTATAAAGTATCTTTTTTTGAGATTTCAAATCCATAAGCAATCTGACCTTCTATATTATTAGGGCTTGTATTCTGATCAAAACCAAATCCTCGTTCGGCCGATCCGTCGTCATAAGCATAGAAATCGTGAAATACTTGATTCACCATAATTGCATCGTTCTTCGTATAATCATTAATTATTCCGTTTTCACGAATGCTAATCTCTCGATTAATCACAATTGGGTCTATAGTTGAAATATTGCTAAAATTGTAGATGGGCAAAGTTCTCTCTGCACTACTCTGAGCCAGTATATTGTTACTGTTTGTAGCAAAATTAGTACTTGCTAAAAGCTTAGCATCGTGATAGACTTCGTGCCTTATCTCAATATTTTTACCTGTATTGAACAAATTTGAAGCTCTAAAATAAACTGCATCTGCTCTGTTCCCTACTGGGTTCTCTAGATAGTGTAAGTAAGGCATGGATGAATATTTTTTGAGCAATGATGCAGGAGTGGTCTGCACCGCATAATCATTGTAATAATCCACGTTACTCCCTCTTTTACTGTCCATGTAGACATAGTCTACGTGCCAATGATTTGCGTTACCCACTCTTCGTGTGAATGTAGTGAATGCAAACTGAAAACCTTTGTGCAAGAAATTAGAATCCAGAATCGGAAGAACTACATGTTGAAAATCTGTACTAGTATCTTGTCCAGCTCTACTCCATACTTGAATCCATAGACCGTTTTTTGCCTTGAATAATACACGCAAAGAATCTTCGGCATTCAGATGATATCCATATCCATTGGGCTGATAGAAAAAACTTAACATTATAGAATCTCCTATTTCATATATTGTTCCCACTGAATCCTCCAAGTTTATGGGTTGACTGATTAGACTATCGCCAGAACTTTTGAAATCTTTATTGATGGTCTCATCATAAGGACGACCTTGAGAATCTAAACCATCAAACGTAGCAACATTGAATGTCGGAGGTTCAATAGGAAATTGATTGTTAATGTAGACTTCATTATTTAGCCATTTTGAACTATCCGGATACAAGATGCTCTCAGAAAAATCATCAAAAAATGGTAGAGTTAAAGTATCTCGTGTTCCGAATTTTGTCTTGGAAATAGGATTAAATATATAATTCGGGTTGTTCAGCTTAAAATTTTGAATTCGGGCATTATCCTCTATTGGGTAGGTAGAAACCTGGCCTAAAGCGGTATGGACCAAAAAAACTAACAATAAAGTATGTACTAATCGACTGATGATTGGACTCATTATATATGAACGTTTTAAGAGCAATTTTAAGTGTAAGATAACTAAGAGTTAATCTGTTTCTATTGGGTTCTGAGTGCTGTCACTAGCATAATAGTCTGATGATATTCCAACAACCAAATCAATACTTGAATTCCTCGGTATCTTAGTACCCGGAATTATCACTGTAGTTGTACCTGATTTATATTGTGCTAGGACTGGTTCGTCATTTTTAGTACGAACCGAAGAACTCACTTTTTTAGTAATAACTCCTACTTTCAGATGTCTTCTAAGAAGTATGCTTGTAGCTTGAGGCAGCGATGTTTTCATTGCCAAATCAGGCACTTCCACCATTGGAACCTTATCTGTATTAACCACTAGATATACTTTCCTACCGGGTTTCACACTGAGTCCAGCAGGTGGGTTTTGATTTATTACTGTTAATTTTTCTGCACCATCCTTATAGACAGTATCTATCACGACTCCTTCCAAACCACTATTTTCAAGTTCCTTGAGTGCAGCTTTAATATTTTTACTCTCTAAGGAATCAAGAAGGATCAATTCGGTATCATGATTCGTATAAGAATCTAAAAATGCTAAAACTCCAATGGCTAAACCAATTGAAATAAATCCAATGATGATTAAATGTATTATTATTTTTTTCATATTACCTGCATCGCAATATCACAACGCACAAAGAAATCGCAATATACAATCTTATCGCTTTATTTTTAGTTACTACAAGGCTTTCCAATTACAAAAAGTAAGATAGAATAGTGTGTTAAAAAAGATAGTTGTATACTAATCAGTACACAGAATTCTTCATATCTTAGGAGAAAAGAGTCTACGAAATTTATTTCTTTGTAAAAATCGTCAAATCTCAGACTTTTTTTTCAACTTACTTTTTATGGCATCAAAATTGAACTTATACTCGTAGACAGATATACAACAATGAAAAACATACTAACTATAGCACTCTTATTAACAGGATTTTCTCTTTTTGGTCAGGTAGAAGCAGAACCAGATGAAGCTCACGCAACATTACCTGACGTCACTTTGAAAAACATCGATGGAGAATATGTAAGCCTGCAGAGCTATGCTGAAAATGGAAAGATTACAGTTATCTCTTTTTGGGCTACGTGGTGTAAGCCGTGTATCAAAGAACTGAAAAATGTAAATGAGGTTCTCGAAGAGTGGGTTGAAGACTACGATATGGAACTAGTCGCAATTAGCGTAGATGACAGTAGAAATGCTATGAAGGTAAAGCCAATGGTAAATGCGTTCAACTGGGATTTTGATATCTTACTGGATCCAAATGGAGATTTACAAAGAGTAATGAACGTAGCAAATCCACCAGTCACCTTCCTAATTAACCAAGATGGAAAAATCGTATATGCACATACAGGTTATGTAGAAGGTGATGAATATGAACTTGAAGATCACATCAAAGAACTTATACAATAAGACTTCATACACAGAACTGATTAAAAAAAGCAACTTGAATGTTCAAGTTGCTTTTTTTATCTAATTCTTTCGAACTTTGATTTGGCAGAAATCCAGCACAACTGCAGTCCCATTTTTCCATCAAGTACTCCAAGCTTAAGAATGTACATCCTTAGGAATGTAGCAAAAGCCGCGAGAAACGATCTAGATTTATTTTTGTAGGGTACCGCAAGTTCATTATACTTCTTTTGTCTTGCTATGTGATCTTCTTTATTTTCAATGGTATAATGCAATAAATCTCCGCGGAGAAACACCTCTTTTTGATTTGCAGAAAATTCTAAAACTTCATGAACCTCTCCTACCCATTTTGAATTCTTCTTGGAAAATAGCCTAATTTTTGTATCCGGATACCATCCGGCATACTTAATCCATTTTCCACAGTAATTATTCAACCTATTGAATTTGCATACGCTATTCTCTTTAAGTCCATTATGTTTTACTTCCATCAGACTTTTTGACAATTCCTCTGATAAAACTTCATCAGCGTCCATAGATAAAATCCAAGCATGAGAAGCTTGCTTATTTCCCCAGTTTTTTGTCTCAGCATAGCCCATCCATTCACGTTCATAAAATGTTACATCTAGATTCTCACATATGGATTTAGTATCGTCCTGACTGTAAGAATCAATAATAACAATCTCATCTACAACAGCTTCAAGTGATTTTATACACTGTTCTATATATTTCTGCTCATTGAGAGTAGTTATTACTGCAGATATTAGTTTAGGATTACTCATAAAAGAAATCCTGGCTATATATACAGCCAGGATTCAAATATCGGTCTATTTATTAAATTAATCTGTGTGGTGAGGGCAGCTAGCTCCTTTTTCAGCACACGCTTTAGTGCAAATATGAGCTTGCTCATCTCCGATGACCTCAGTAGTTGCAGAGTCTGCATCTTCTTTACTACAGCATTCTTTCTTATCACCGTCTTTACATTCTTCACTCTTATCTCCACAAGCTACAACTGAAACACTTAGGATGATGAATAATGACAATAATTTAATAGTATTTTTCATCTAACTGATTTGTTGTATTGTCTTAATCAATAACGGCCGCTTCAACATCAAACTGAAACTCAATGTTAAGATCTAAATCTTGTTCGATTAGCTCATCATTTACAAATACAGCTCGACCTGTAAATTCACCTGACTTAATAACTTCTACTAGTTCAACATCCTCAACGTCTAGTACAATAGTTGAAGAAGTCTGATCTATATTAGTTTGACCAGCCACTCTTTGTTCCGTCATACCTTGTCCAGTAATAAAGAACTCAATTGTATTCATAAATGAAAAATCTTCTCCTTGAGGATTTGTTATAGTTACAGAAAGTGAAGTCAATGTAGCTGACTCTAGTTTGTCTAACTTATCACTATAATCACCAAGAGCTTCATCTCCTGTGTTTACTGCTGGCAAAGTCAATTCTATTGGCTCTACTGTTCCAGTTACGATGACAGACTCTAATGTAGCATCTACATCATAAGGTGCATTAAGTGTGACATTTAACTCTTCGTCACAACCAATAAAAGCGATGCAAACAAGCATCAAAGGGATAAATACTTTCTTCATAATACTACAAACATAACGGTTATACGTTGAATCTAAAATGCATAATGTCTCCGTCTTCTACAATATACTCCTTCCCTTCTACTCTGAGCTTCCCTGCTTCTCTGCATTTTGCCTCACTCCCTAGACTTATAAAATCTTCATATGCCATCACTTCAGCACGTATAAATCCCTTTTCAAAATCCGTATGGATAACTCCCGCCGCTTGAGGTGCAGTATTCCCTTCAGTGATTGTCCAAGCTCTGACTTCCTTCTCGCCAGCTGTGAAGTAAGTTCTATACTTTAAAAGTTTGTAAGCAGCTTTTATTATTCTACTAACGCCACTCTCTGTTAGTCCCATATCATCTAAAAACAAATCTCTATCCTCAGCATCCATATCAATCATCTCAGATTCAATCTCTGCAGAAACAAACATAACTTGAGCATTTTCTTCTTTCACAGAATCAATGAATGCAGAAGTGTGTTGATTTCCGTTAGCTACAGATGCATCATCTACATTACATACGTACAGCACGGGCTTAGCAGTCAGCAGGTTTAAATCTTTTACTAACTCCCATTTTGACTCGCCTAGCTCCAATGAGCGAGCAGACTTTCCTTGTTCAAGTGTCTCTTTTATTATGGAGGCTACATCAAAAACCACCCTAGCCTCTTTATTTCCTGTCTCGGCTAGTTTTTTTACTTTGAGAATTTTAGCATCAATTGCTTCAAGGTCTTTTAGCTGTAATTCTGTATCAATAATTTCCTTATCTCTCACAGGATCTACACTACCATCAACATGAGTGATATTATTATCATCGAAACATCTCACCACGTGAAGAATAGCATTGGTATTTCTAATATTCCCTAGAAACTGATTCCCTAGTCCTTCTCCTTTGCTAGCACCTTTTACTAGTCCTGCTATATCTACAATCTCCACTGTTGTAGGCTGTATTTTTTGAGGGTTTACTAAATCAGAAATTTTTTCTAACCTTTCATCAGGAACAGTTATCGTACCTACATTTGGTTCTATCGTGCAAAAAGGATAGTTCGCACTTTCAGCCTTTGCACTGCTCAAGCAGTTGAAAAGCGTTGATTTTCCTACGTTGGGCAAGCCAACAATACCACATTGTAATGCCATTGAATAATATTGGCTGCAAGTTTAGTCATATTTAGTGAAATAGATGCTTGACACACCTATTGAAACCCTGATATCTTTTAGCTAAATTTGGCAGAATGCTTCCGCAAGCATTCTATACGGTAGGATCTTATTTCAAACTTCAATATGACCGATTAAAATTGTGAAGCTAAAAGGTTTCAATAATGGTTCATATATCACTTTTTCAGATGAGGTACAACCTCAAGACTTTGTAGCATCTACTGAATTTGCTCTTCAAAGAGAGGATATTAGTTCTTTAGACTTCTGGATAATGGATATGCAAAAAGTAAGTTCCCTTAGCATCACAGAGTCACAAGTAAAACTGCTAGCTCACAGAGTTAAAGTAACCGTAAAATACTGGCTTCGAGAGCTCCTTTATGTAGTGATAGTCGGGGACTCTTTTTATCAGCAAAACAAACACCTATTTGACGTATATATGTCCATGATTAAAGAAAATACAAACTGGAAACTATATATAGTAAATAATGAGGATGACTGTAGGAAACTACTCCAAGATTCAGGAATAGAGTACTAATCAACCAGCTTTTTATAAGCCTGATCCTCTGCCCATGTGCGTTCTAACCAATGTCTATCAGCGTAAGATGATTTAAATTGATTTATGCGTCTTTCAATTCTATCCTTATAACCTACTTCATCAAAATACCCTCTTTTTACAAAAGGTATATTCTCCACTTGTTTCGATTCAATTTCCTCAATCTGCTTATCACTAAGAACGAGATAAGGCAAAGCTTTATCACTCAATTCTGCCATATACGGTAAATGAAGAAATGAGTGATTATAATTCTCTAAATTGTACTTTGCTATAACCACATCCCAATTCACAGAACATATTAATACCAGAGTAAGGTATGCAGCTAATGAGTTCACCTTTGAAACGTAAAATGTACTCTTAACCTTATTGATTTTAATGAACATAGTATACAATCCTACTAAACATAACAATAAGAAAAATAGCACTCCTATACGTTTGTAAGCGAGACCAAAATAAGATATGTAGTAGTAATTTCTGATGAATACAGAAATTACCATTAATCCATTTAGACTTAACCAAATATTCGCAAGTATTCGAAGCAGCTTATTTTTGGGATGAAAGTTGATATTTCCTCGGAAATAATAGAGTGATATAGCCATAGATAATAGGATAGAGAAAATCAGTACATATGTTCCTTCGCGAACCATTTCTTTCAATAATTCCCCTCCCCACTCAAAATCAATCCAAATATTTTTCGCCTCTAAAAACAAGACAATCATTAGCATAAATGAGAGAGAGGCAAATAGAAAAACAGCAGATTTTAATTCAACGCTCAGATCCATCGCTCTAAATCTCCTAACACCTTTTTTTCTGGATCTTTTCAAAATGTCATTGCCTTTCTTCTCAATATCAGAAAAGGAGTTCTCTTTTGGATTCAAACTATGTATAACTCTCAGAACAACTCCTAGAACCCCTAATAAAATAGCTATGAAGTCAATATAGTTACCTATACTTTTTATAACCTCCTCAAAGGCCACGAAAAAGGTATCTACCGCATCAGAAAAATAAGAACTACCAATACTGTAGAGCATTAAAAAAAACAGAATGAGAAAGAATGGAAACGCGATTATTCTTAACAATCTAAAAATCTTTAAGTGCTTTTTTTTTTGACCTTTAGGACTTAACAAGGAATTAAAAAATTGCCTATCCCAGAGAAGTAATTTGGAATAGCAGATGGTAACGCATACGTGAGATTTCGAATAGGTATAGAGGTATGAAGACCATACAAAAGAAGGAATGAAATCACTGCAACGAATAGCGTAAATGGACTTCCGTAGAGATAATAAAAAATAGAGGTAACCAAAAATCCAGCAGAAATAGTCTTATTGACGTTGGATTTAAAAAACTCAAATTTAAAAATCAGCAATAAAGCAATCGTTGAAAGAGCATATATAGCTACGTTTAAGCCTAGAGATTTTTCAAAAAAAAATAACAAATAAGACAGCTGAAAGTAGCGTAATAACATGACGAGGAATTTTCAAAATTTAAATGCGATATGTTAATAGTCAAACGACATTTTCACGAACAAATTATCAATTTAAACGAATGTTTCCCTCTTCTAATGAAGGGATTCATAATGGCACTTTGTCAGTATTTAAATCGCGGAACGTCTTTTGATTTACAGAAGATATAAATGCTAAGATTCATTTTGAAACTCATAGACTCTATTGTTTGGCCCCTGGTCATTACTGTAGGAATATGGCTAGTCTTTTTTATGAATTTTTCTTCCTCATTCAACTATAACTCCTTAGGTATGAGACCAATGGATCTTAGAGGAATATTAGGTATTTTCACTATGCCTTTTCTACACGCAAATTTTGATCACCTTTTTTCTAATACTGTTCCACTCATCTTATCGATGGGTTTCATATTTATTTATTTCGATAAGCATAAATTCAGTATTCTCTTTTGGAACTTAATTATAACCGGTGCTTTGCTTCTATTCATAGGCCAAGAAGGAAGTATTCATATTGGGGCGAGTGGATTAGTATACGCTTATATATTTTTTCTTGTAACGCAAGCTTTTCTAACAAAGAACAAAGAAATGCTAGCTGCATCCTTTGTCCTCATTTTTCTCTACGGAAGCCTTATATACGGTCTTTTCCCGGAGTATGGAAGATTAATTGGTAAGAATATCTCGTGGGAAGGACACCTCTCTGGAGCTATTTCAGGTATTGTTACGGGTTTTATTTACCGTAAAAGGGGACCACAAAAGCAGATGTTTTTTGAAGACGAAGATGACGAGGAGGATGATGACGAGTTTGCTTATTGGAAACGCCCGCAACAAGAAAATCTGACAGAGGACTCTCGTCCAATTCGGATTCATTACCATTATAAAAAGAAGGAGAATAATCCAGATGCATAATAGACGCTTATGCACTAAGTGAATATTATTTTTATGATTCAACATATATTCGTCTCCCTTGCGACACCTTTTAGTTATATTAATTTGTTTCTCTTTTCTGAAATCTAACCCTTGGGGATTCTATGCTCACAAGGAAATAAACTATCTGGCAAGCTTCACACTTCCAGAGGAAATGTTTGGTTTCTATAAAGCTAACATTGATTACATCCGAGCGTTTGCAACAAGAGCAGATCAGAGAAGATATGTGATTGAAGATGAGGCTCCAAAGCACTACATAGACCTAGACCATTATGAAACCATTGTTCCCATAGATACTATGCCACATAGGTGGGACAGTGCTGTAGCTAAATATGGCGAAAACACTTTTAGAGTATGGTATAGTCCCTTGGCATATAAACAGTGTTTTGGCTTGGCTTACCAAAGCAATGAAAGAAAGGGACTATGAGAGAATTATAAAACTGAGTGCAGATCTTGGACACTACATAGGCGATGCTCACGTGCCCTTACATACCACAGAGAACTATAATGGTCA
>ERZ1048068.949-NODE-949-length-24105-cov-4.466029_pt1 | contig 24105 bp, 29 predicted proteins | sample MGYA00383098_ERZ1048068 | MGnify/ENA primary metagenome ERZ1048068 (study PRJEB29581, sample SAMEA5548368) | metagenome | biome: marine; feature: coastal; material: water | depth 1 m | study: Short-term variability in the microbial, nano- and picoplankton dynamics... | reverse complement strand
GATGGCTATGCTCAAAGCCGAAGGTGACCCTCGCCTTAATGGCCGGGCCGACTTCTTCGACACGATCGAATACCTCGGCCGCCAGACCTACACCTGGGATGTATTCATGGAAAACCAAGAGGGTAAGAACTGAGCGAGAATCCACATCATCTCAGCTCGGCGTTGCGCTCGGCAGAGAGACGATGACTTTGGGGGCATGTCATACCAACCGCCTTCCGACCTTCTCGATAGATACGCCGATGTGGTGATCAACTTCGCGCTTAACAGCGGCGAAGGCGTAAAACCCGGTGAGGTCGTGCAACTGCGCGTGCCCGAAGTCGCTAAACCTATGCTCGTAGCGCTGCGTCGTGCGGTACTTAAAGCATGCGCGCATCCGCTCGTCTTTTTTACTCCCGACGACTTCAGCCGCGAATTCTTCGAACTCGCCAACGACGACCAACTCTCTTTCTTCGCCGAAAAATACCATCGCGGCACGGTCGACCAAATCGATCACACCGTCGTCATCATCGCCGAGACCGATAAACAAGAACTCACCGGCATCCCCACCGCCAAAATCATGGCCGCGCAAAAGGCCATGAAACCCTACATGGATTGGCGCCGCGCCAAAGAGAGTGCAGGCGACTACACCTGGACCCTCGCGATGTATGGCACGCAGGTCATGGCGGATGAAGTCGACATGTCCCTCGAGGACTACTGGGGCGAAATCATCAAAGCCTGCTACCTCGACGAGGAACGACCCGCAGCCAAATGGCAGGCCCTCTACACTGACCTTTACGCCACCAAAGACAAACTGGATGCCCTGCCCATCGAGAAGCTTCACGTTGAAGCAGCGGACACCGACCTCTGGGTGCAGGTGGGAGCGGATCGCAAATGGCTGGGCGGTTCCGGGCGTAATATTCCGAGTTTCGAATTGTTCATCTCGCCAGATTGGCGCGGCACCTCCGGGCGCATCCAATTTACCGAACCGCTCTATCGCTACGGCTCATTGATCAAGGGCGCGTATTTGGAATTTGAAAACGGCCTCGTGACCAAAGCCACGGCAGAAGAAGGCGAGGAACTCCTGCGCGAAATGATCGCGGTGGAAAACGCGGACAAGGTCGGCGAGTTTTCCCTCACGGATCGACGATTCTCTCGCATCACCAAATTCATGGGCTTAACGCTCTACGACGAAAACGTCGGCGGCCAAAACGGAAATACCCACGTCGCCGTAGGCGCCGCTTATCGCGATTCCTACACCGGAGATCCGGCCAGCGTCACCGAAGAGCAGTGGGCCGAGATGGGCTACAACAACTCCGCCGTGCACACCGATATCGTAGCCACATCGAACCGCGTCGTCACCGCTCACCTCACAGACGGTTCTACGCAAGTCATCTACCGCGACGGCGAGTTTCAGGTATGAGCCCCACCATCAAAGGGCCGGACGGAAAGTCGCGCTGCGCTTGGTGTGGCGACGTGCCGGAGTTCATCCCCTACCACGACACCGAGTGGGGATTCCCAGTGACCGATGATCGCCGCCTGTTTGAGAAGGTTTGCCTCGAAGGTTTTCAGTCCGGCCTGAGCTGGCGCACCATTCTAAATAAACGGGAAACGTTTCGGGAGGTCTTCCATGATTTCGATTTTCATCGGATCGCCAAGTTTACGGAACGTGATATAAAGCGACTCCTCGGCAACCCGGGCATTATCCGCCATCGCGGTAAAATCGAGGCCACCATCAACAACGCACAACGCGCCATTGTGTTAATCAAGGAAACCGGAACCCTCGCCGCTTACTTTTGGCGCTTCGAACCCAAAAAATCTTCGGCACCTCAGACCCTCACTACCTCACACGAATCGATCGCACTCTCTAAAGACCTCAAGAAACGCGGCTGGAAGTTCGTCGGTCCCACCACCGCGTTCGCCTTCATGCAAGCCATGGGCCTGATCAACGATCACGTGACCAAGTGCGTGGTTCGGAAAAACGTCGCAGAGGCACGGGCCGCTTTGAAATCTCCGGTAACTCTATGGCCCGGGGCAAAAAAAGACCCTCTCGAGTTGAGAGGGTCCAGGGATATATCAATGGATGTGATCAGCGTTTGGTCACAACGACTTCGAGATACTCGCTCGGAATAACCAGCGTGCCATCTGTCGCGACGTTGCAATCTTCGAGGAGCTCGAGGAGTGCACCGGTGAGCTGCTGTTGGCCCGCCTCGTCGAGCTTACCGAAGGCCTTTTGCAACGGGCCGTAGACCTCCCACCATGTGGTCAGCCAATGTTGAGCCGAGCGGTAACGCCATACGTAGTTGCGGGAAGTCACATCGATCATGCTCGAGCCGGCGCCGAAGAACGTATTGAGGCGATCCTGTGTGCCCCACAGCGCGGGTGACTGCAGGCCAGCAGGAGGCGGCACGAAACTACCAAGCGTCTTGAATAGTCGTCCGACGAAGCTCGTGGGAGTCCAGTTGGCGAGACCGATCTTACCACCCGAGCGGGAGACGCTCCGCTGCGGCGCGCACTTTGCCGTTCTCCAAGAGATCAGCGACATAGTCGGTTGAGACCACGTTGGCGAAACGCCGGGCGGCGGCGAGTGACACGTTGCCGTTGCCGGCGGCAACATCGAGGACCTGTTGACCGGCCCGGAGATCGAGCGCTTCGCAAAGTTGTTCGCCGACGATTTGAAGCGTCGTGCCAACAATGGAATAGTCGCCGGCAGTCCAAGCTGCATTCTGAGCGGATTTGATCGTAGTGTAATCGGGAGTGGTCGTAGTAGACATGATTTGGGCTTTCTTATTTTTGACTGAGTTGTGTTGTATGAAATGAAGCGTTGCTTCGATGGGACCCACTTTACGGAAACTGTCGCCCAAAAGCTTGTAGCCCCCCCGAAGAGAGTCTGTAGAAACTCCCTAATCGCCTTTTTAGTCCCCTTTTCTCCTTCCTCGCCTCCTATGAATTACCGTTTCGAAGCATTTGAGTTAGATACCGAACGCTTCGAACTTCGGCAGGACGGCAAGCCGGTCGCGATCGAACGCCAAGTGCTCAAGCTCCTCGTCTTACTGGTGCAGGAACACCCGCGGCTGGTCACCAAGGACGAGATTCATGAACACGTATGGGAAGGCTGAATCGTCTCGGAAGCCGCGCTCAGCAGCCGCATTCGTTCCGCCCGCCAAGCCATCGGCGACGACGGTAAATCCCAGCGTCTCATTCGCACCGTGCACAGCAGTGGATTTCGATTCGTCGGCGACGTAGAGAGTCCTGCCGAGGCTGCATCGGCGTCAACGCCCACACCCGCCAGCGGCACCATGAGCCGCCCTACCATCGCGGTGTTACCCTTTGCCAACCACTGCAGGAGCATTTCGCCGACGGCATCTCTAGCGACATCATCAGCACACTCAGCAAATACCGGTGGCTCAGCGTCGTTGCACGTAACACCACCTTTGGCTACAAAGGACAGTCGGTAAATATCCCTCAACTAGCCGCCGACTTAGGTGCCCGTTACGTCGTCGAAGGCACCGTGCGCCGCGCAGGTAACCGCATCCGTGTAACGGTGCAACTCATCGATGCCCAAACGGGCAACCACCGTTGGGCTGAACGCTACGATCGCGACCTTGCCGATGGCTTTGAAGTGCAGGATGAAATCATCGAAACCATCGTGGCGCGCCTCGAGCCCGAGATCGGATCCGCCGAACGCCAAAAGGTTGTGCGCAGCGGTAGCACCGACTTGCAGGCTTGGGAAGCATTCCATCTCGGCACCGCCCATTTTTTCAAGTTCACCGCTCCGGGAAATCTAGAAGCCCAACGTCTCCTACAACGCAATCCCGAGTTCGGCGAGGCTCACGCCTGGTGGGCCTACGCCGTCGTGCTGGGCATGGTCTATTGGGATAACGAACCTTCCAAAGACCAGCTCGATCAAGCCCTCGCCGCCGCGCACTGCGGGTTGGCCGATTCCCTTGCCTACCAAGGCCAATACGACAACGCCATCGGCCGATTCAAAAAAGCCATCGATCTGAGCCCCAACGACCCTCAGCGGTGGGCCTTTCTCACCTACGGGGCATTGGCGCTCATTTTCAAAGGCAACTACACCGAAGCCGTGCAGTGGGCCGACCGCGCAAGCCTGATCCCAAACCATCAATACTGGACCTACGCCCACCGCGTCGTGGCCCTGGCGCTCCAAGGCGAAACCGAAAAAGCCCGGCAAGCTGCAACTCAACTCGTCAAACAACACCCCAGTTTCACCCGCAGTTTTGCCGTCCGAAAACTCTTCTACGTCAAAGATCCGACTCAGCTTAAAACCTATCTCTTAGGCCTAGAGCAGGCCGGAGTGCCGGCTTAAACTGGCGAAGCAAAGCTGACTGCTACCGCAGCGGATTCTCATACCACACCAAACCTAGGCCTGCTTCGCCACCTTGGGCGTTGTTATTTTCTTCGGTGTTCACGATGTCGAGGTCGCCGTCGCCATCGATATCGATGACGAGGTTTAGATCGAACTTGATCCCTTCGACCCCACTTACGTCGTGTGAGATCCAATCATTGCTGCTCTGCTCATGCCATATGATGCCACTTGTCGTGGGGTCTTTGCTTTTTTCAAAACTCACCACGAGATCGGCACGGCCATCCAAATTGATATCGGCGACTTTTACCGCCTTGGGGGTATTGGCAGATCCTGGCACGGGAATCGTGGTTCGATGCCAGTATCCGTTCTTCATTCGGTCCAGTCTGGTGACCCACCGTGCCCCGGCTTTCGATTGGTGAGGAACCACGACTTCGGCATCTCCGTCCCCATCCATATCCGCGAAATCGATAAGCGTGGTTTCAACGAGATCATCCGCGAACCAGGTCTTCGCCCAGGGCTTGCGCAGTTTCTCCAAAGCGCTGCCCGGATTACGGAGCCAAAACACACCTTCCTGCTCACCCTTACGATCGCTTACGACCACGTCCACTATGCCGTCTCCATCCACGTCCTCGTTCATGATCGACATGGTCCACGTGACATCGGTTAGTGGATGAAATTGCCACGCGGCGATGTCCCGCGCATCAGCTGGGCTCTCCAACCATCCCACCCTCGCGTCCTCATTTTTACCGCCGACCACCAAATCCGGACCGTTCTGGCCATCGATATCCATACTCGTTGCAAACATCCACTTACTCTCGTCGGCAAAAAGCGTTTCGGTCTGCCAGCGCGATTCGTCGGCATAGTGAGCCGGATCACTCGGTGCCCAATGCACCACCAATTTGCGGTTCTTTCCCTCGGTTGAGCTCACCACATCGATCGCACCATCTCGGTCGAGATCGACAAGCAAGGCATCCTCCACGGAAGGCGCCGCACCCACTTCGATCATTTCCCAAGTCGGAATCGCTCCGCCGTTTCGTTGCATCAAATAGATTCGGGAAACTCCGCCCTGTTCCCAGCCCGCCACCAGATCAGGTAAACCGTCACCGTTTACATCCGCCGTGCGCACACCATCAGCACCCAGTGACGAATTATCTATCGTATGACGTGACCAACTATCGGATACGATGTCTTCTCCAATCAACAGAGGGGACAACAAACTCAGCAATGTGATGATCCGAACGAGGCGAATGAGGGGCGTCATACACCCGCTACTCCATCAAAGCAGCGGCGCGATCACAAGCGCCACAATCGATATCACGTTGATGAGGATGTTCATCGCAGGACCCGACGTATCTTTTAGCGGATCTCCCGCCGTATCACCGACCACACAGGCGCGGTGAGCCTCGGAGTTTTTACCTCCGTGGTGGCCTTGCTCGACATACTTCTTGGTGTTGTCCCACGTGCCTCCGGAGTTCGCCATAAAGAGAGCGAGTAATACACAACCCAACAAGCGGCCGATCAGCATCCCGCCGAGCGTCGCCGCCCCGAGCGCGAAGCCCACGATCACCGGTGAGAGAATCGTAATCAACGCCGGGGCAATCATACGCTGCATCGCCGAGTCCGTGGCGATGCGCACACAGGTTTCGGAATCAGGTTTGCCCGTGCCTTCGAGTAGTCCGAGAATTTCACGGAACTGACGTCGAATTTCTTCGACCATCGCCTGCGCCGCTTCACCCACTGCGGTCATGGTGAGAGCACTCACGAGGAACGGCACGAAGCCGCCGATAAATACTCCGGTCAGCACGCGGGGATCCGATAGCAAAAGTTGAAACCCCGGGTTGTGCTGTTTCACCACGTTGATGAGGGCGGCGATGATCGCGAGGGATGCGAGCGAGGCTGCTCCAATGGCGAAACCTTTGCCGATGTCTGCGGTGGTATTGCCGACCTCGTCCAACGCATCGGTGATTGCACGGGTCTTCTTGCCCAGGCCAGCTATCTCCGCGATGGCACCGGCAATGTCCTCAACAACGCCAATCTCACCCTCAACCGCAGCAATGCACTCTCACTCTCCGGTGACATCTCCGGCTCCGGTTCACTCACCCAAGCTGGTTCCGGCACCACCACCCTCTCCGGCACCACCACCTTCACCAGCGGCACCACCATTTCCGACGGCACCCTGCAAATCGGTGAGGGCGGCGCCTCCGGTTCCATCACTGGTGACATCACCAACAACGCCAAACCTTAACAGATACCGCCGCGCAATAGTCGATGGACTCTCCCGCCTCCATCTGGTCTGAGTAAGCCATGCCCTCGCCCATCGCCCTCGTCACCGGAGCCGGATCCGGTATCGGACGTGCCACTGCCTTCACCCTTGCCGTCAATGGGTTCACCGTCGTGCTGGCCGGACGCCGAGCGGAACCACTCGAACATGCCGCAACTGAGATCATTAAGGCCGGCGGCCATGCCCTCGCCGTTTCGACCGATGTAGCCGACCCCATCTCCGTCGACGCGTTGTTCTCGCGTATCGAAACCGATTTCGGACGTCTGGATTTCCTTTTTAACAACGCCGGGATCAACAAGCCCGCCGTACCCCTCGAGGAACTGTCCCTCGCCCATTGGCAAGAGATTTTCGACATCAATGTCACCGGCTCATTCCTCTGCGCCCAAGCGGCGGTCCGCCTGATGAAAACCCAGACGCCCCAGGGAGGCCGCATCATCAACAACGGTTCCGTTTCCGCCCACACGCCACGTCCCAACGCGACGCCTTACAATGCAGCCAAACATGCCATCACCGGCCTCACCAAATCCATCGCGCTCGATCATCGCTCCACCCGGATCGCTTGCGGCCAGATTGATATCGGCAACGCCATGTCCGATATGTCCGCCCGGATGGACAAAGGCATGCTCCAAGCCGACGGCACGACCGCCCCGGAACCCCGCTTCGATGTGCAATACGTCGCCGACACCCTGCTCCATCTCGCCCAACTCCCGCTCGATGTGAACATGCCCTTCGTCACCATCACCGCCAACCAAATGCCCTACATCGGTCGAGGGTAACCACCACCCAGTGGACGCCAAAATTCAGTGACTCCCACGGAACTTTACCGTACATAAACGTTCTCAATAAGCTGACCCAACCCTCCCGGCTGCAGACGGGAGGAGGTCATGTTAAACTCTACAAACGCCCGCTGGTAAAACCGTGGGCGTTTGTCTTTTGGAGACACGCATTTCCCGGGTGAACAGCACATGCGAATGAGGGTCATTCGCATTTTGGCGAATCCGTGTTAGAGTTCGAGATTCATGCCGATTCCTTTCGACAATTCTTACGCCAAACTACCGGCCCAGTTCTATTCGGTGCAGACACCTTCTCCGGTGCCTCAACCCAACCTCATTCGGGTCAATCGGGATTTGGCCAAAGCGCTCCAAATTGATCCGGATTGGCTGGAATCCAACGAAGGCCTGAATGCACTGGCGGGCAACGCGGTGCCGGAAGGCGCTACCCCTATCGCCCAAGCCTATGCGGGTCATCAATTCGGTAACTTTGTGCCCCAACTCGGCGACGGCCGCGCCGTATTGCTCGGTGAAGTTGTTGCCCCAAACGGGCAACGCTTCGATATCCAACTTAAAGGCGCCGGTCCTACCGAATGGTCGCGCCGGGGAGATGGGCGCTCCGCCCTCGGACCGGTGCTCCGCGAATACATCGTGAGTGAGGCCATGCACGCGTTGGGCGTGCCGACGACCCGCGCCCTCGCCGCCGTCACAACCGGCGAAACGGTTCGCCGCGAAGAGATGCAAGCGGGCGGAATCTTCACTCGCGTGGCCGCCAGCCACATCCGCGTCGGCACGTTCCAATACTTCGCCGCCCAGGAGGACAAGGAGGCGCTGCGCACCCTCGCCGACTACACCATTCAACGACACTACCCTACCGCCGCTGCAGCGGAGAATCCTTACGTCGCCTTGCTTGACTCCGTCATCAACGCACAAGCCTCGTTGATTCCACATTGGATGAGTCTTGGCTTCATCCACGGCGTGATGAATACCGATAACTGCGCCATCTCCGGCGAGACCATCGACTATGGACCATGCGCCTTCATGGAAGAGTTTCATCCCCAATGCGTATTCAGCTCCATCGATCGCCAAGGCCGTTACGCGTGGAGCAACCAACCCCATATCGCGCAATGGAACCTCACCCGTTTCGCGGAAACCCTGCTGCCGATCATCGATCCCGAAAAAGACGCAGCCACCAAACAAGCCGAAGAGTCATTAGCCGCCTTCCCCACCAAATTTCATGACGGTTATCTGGATCGTTTTTGCGCCAAGTTTGGCCTGCCCCGGAACAACGAAAAATCGACCGCCCTGATCAAATCCACTCTCGAAAAAATGGGTCCACAGAAAATCGACTTCACCCTATTCTTCCGCCACCTGACGCGCATCGCAGCCGGTGAGGATCAAGTAGAGTTCCTCGCCCAATGGCAGGACGAGTCCGCCGGTCGAACCTGGCTCGAAGACTGGCACGCGCTCGCCGAATCCGCGACGCGACTCGCCGACATGCAGTCCGCCAACCCGATTCGGATTCCCCGAAACCATCGCGTCGAACAAGCCATCCAGGCCGGTTACCGAAATGACTTCGAACCGTTTAATCACTTGGTCGACGAACTGGCGGAACCCTTCGCGGAAAACCCCGATTTCGTCGACTTCGAAGCCGCAGCCAAACCTGAGGAACGGGTCACCGAAACATTTTGTGGCACCTAACGGGATGCCTCTCTAATACTCGTCGTATTCCCCATGACTGCATCCGGCTCAATCTCCCCACGCCTTACTTCCGCCCTTGTTGATACCTTCAACCAGGAAGGTTGGACCATCCCAACCGACCCGGTGTTTTCGCCCGACAAATTCGAGGGGCTAAAATCCTTCTTCGAAGACCTGCTCGACGATCTGGAGACCGACGTGCGACCCGAGCTCATGGACGTGCCACATTTTCAGAACCCCAGGTTATTCGACTGGCTGTTGTCCGATGAAGTGCTCGGGTTGGTGCAGCCAATTCTAGGCCCAGATGTCGCGCTGTTCTCGAGCCACTTTATTTGCAAACCGGAGGGCGATGGTAAACGGGTGCCTTGGCACGAAGACTCCGCCTACTGGCGAGGCATGCTGGACCGGATGGAAGTCATCACAGTCTGGTTAGCGATCGATCCCTCGCGCAAGGAAAACGGCTGCATGTCCGTCGTGCCCCGCTCCCACAATTCAGGCAAAGAAGGGTTCTCCGACTACGATGACATCGCCGCAGAAGCAGCCGTGTTTCCCACCGAGATTACACCCACCCAACGCAACGATGCCGCCGCCGTCCCAATCGAGCTGGAGCCCAATCACTGCAGCCTCCACGACGGACGCCTGATCCATGGCAGCCCGCCCAATACCAGTTCGCTAAGACGTTGCGGCTACACCATGCGCTACGTCAGCGCTCACACCAAGCTGAACCAAGACGATTTCCCTTGGCACCAACTCTATCACGCCAGCGGTGAAGTGGGCAGCGCCAATACGTTCGCCGATTCCACCAAAGCCTACCACGATCTCGCCCGTTACCGCAGCAAACACGGCAAACGCGTGCACTGATCGGCACCGCGTTTATCGCCCGCCGACCTGGGTGTCGGCTTGCCAGAACTTTCTACCGGATAAACGGTCTTAATCCTCATGGTCCTGCGCTTGACTTGTAGTTTTCTCCTCAGTTGCTCCGTCGTTTTCGGCCAAGGCATCTTCGACAAGAAAGAGAAGAAGGTGGTGCCCGAAGACGTAAAGGAAGACCGCGATCGCTACCGCGACACCATGGAGGTCGGCGGTGTCATGTATCCGGTCTACCTCATCGATGAAGAGGTGAAGCCCAAACGACGCGCCAAGGTGGCCGTCCCCAAAAAAGCCAAACGTCAGGGCCGCGGAGGTATCGTGCTCATCGGTACCATCATCGGCAAAACGGGCGACGTGAAATCCATGTCCATCGCTATGACCAACGCTGAACAGGACATTCAGGACGCCGCCACCAAAGCCGTCAGCCAATGGCTTTTCCCCACCTTGCGTGACGAAGATGACAACGGGTTCGAATACGTCGTGATGGTCCCCATCACCGTCGACGTCACCCCCCACTTCGGCCCCGCCGACGGCCCGCGGTAATACCACCCTCCTCGCTCCTGCTCGGACGCCGTCACGCCTCTCCTCTTGAAAAACTAGAAGAGTGTCCCTTGTTCTAGTTTAACTAGAACAAGCTTATGACCCCTTCCCCTAACGATCTTCTGCAAGGCACCCTCGGGTTGCTCGCCCTCCGCGCGCTGCGCGACGAAAGCCGTCACGGCTGGGGCATCCAACAGCGCATCAACCAGATCGCCGACAACGTGCTCAGCGTGAATCAGGGGTCACTCTACCCCGCGCTCATCCGCCTCGAGAAACAGGATTTGATCAAATCCGAGTGGGGTATTTCCGAGGCCGGTCGCCGCGCCAAATATTATTCGCTTACGACCAAAGGCCGGAAACAGATGGAGGCAGAAATCGCTAACTGGAGGAAGTTCGCTTCGGTGGTGGATCTTATTCTGGAGACTGCTTGATGAGCTTCTTTAAAAGCCTGCGAATCGCGTTGAGCGGATTTTTCCGCCGGAATCGCGTCGAATCCGATCTCGACGAAGAGCTGCAGTTTCATCTCGAGATGGAAACCGCCAACAATCTCAAGAAAGGTATGACTCAACGCGAGGCTGAGCGAGTCGCCCGTGTCGCCATGGGAGGAGTCGACCAAACCTAGGAAGCCAGCCGCGACGCTTGGGGCCTGCGCTCCATTGGGGATATCGGGCGTGACCTGCGATTGGCGACACGATCCCTCGCGCGGTCGCCGGGATTTTCCCTCGCTGCGGTGGGCACTCTCGGTATCGGCATCGGCGCGTGCGCCATCATCTTCAGCGTCATCCACTCCGTCATGCTTGAGCCGTTGGACGTCTGGGAGCAGGATCGATTGGTCTTTTTCTGGGAGAACAACCTCGAGTCGGGCATCAGTCAGTTTTCCCAGTCCGTGCCCAACTTCGTGGACTACCGGAAACAGACCCAGTCGTTCGAAGCGCTCATCGTCCTCAACACGGTCAGCGCCAACCTCTCCGACGGAACCGGCCAGCCCGTCCAAGCACGCACCGTCCATATCAGCGCAGGGTTCTCCGAAGTCTTTGGTTGGCCCTTGATCACTGGCCGCGAATTTACCCCCGATGAAGACCAGCCCGGCGGACCGGCCGTGGTCGTGATCAGCGAGGCCCTTTGGCGGGATCGTTATGGGGCTGACCCCCTTATCCTTGATCGTTCCATCAACATCGACCGCGAGCCCCATCAAGTGATCGGGGTCATCAGCGAAGCAGCCAACTTTTTTTTCGAGACCGACATCTGGCAGCCCCTCACGGCAGATCCGCAAGAGGTGAGTCGAGACGATCATTGGCTCACCGTTATTGGTCGGCTTGCCCCCGGGGTATCGGTCGAACAAGCCCAAGCGGAGGCCGACCTACTCGCCGCTGGCCTGCGCGAAACCTACCCCGACACCATGGAGGGTTGGGGTGCCTTTCTGGAACCGGTCTATGACCAATTGGTGCCGACCGAGTTGACCAACGGCCTCACATTCTGTTCGCGGCAGTCGGTCTGTTGTTGCTCATCCCGTGCGCCAATGTCGCCAATCTCCTGCTGTCCCAAGCGCTCGCCCGCGATCACGAGCTTTCGATTCGCGGAGCCTTGGGCGCATCTCGATGGCATATCATACGCCAACTACTGTGTGAGGCCGCCGTGCTCGCAACCGGTGGCACACTGTTGAGCCTGCTCCTCGCCAGCTGGGGCGTGAGTTTACTGCGCCTGCATCCGCAGGCCGACGCCATGCTGCGTGGTGACCAACTCGTGCTCAATCCCACGGTCGTTTCGTTTATCGTGCTCGTGGGAATCACCACGGTGTTTGTCGCCGGATTGATTCCTGCCCTGCGGTTTTCTCGCCCGGATGCGGCTTCGTCCTTGGGCACCGCCAATCGCTCAATTGGACTCTCGGCCCGCCAGAGCCGAACCCGATCTTCGCCTCGCTCTCCGCCACCTGCTCAAGGCGCGTGGATTCGCCTTCATTTCCATCCTGACGCTAGCCATCGGGATCGGGGCTTCCACCGCGATGTTTTCCACCTTGCGGGCGTTGGTCGTGCATCCGTTCGATTTTCCGGACTCCCACGAACTCGCTCATGTTTGGTCGGGCGACGGCGGGCCGTTGTCGCCGATGGGCTACAAGGATATCCATGAACAGAACACATCATTCGAACATTTAAGCGCCTACCGACCCGGTTCCGTCAACGTAGGCGCGGAGAACGCCCAGGCTGTGCGCGGGCTACGCAGCACCTACGGCGTTCTTCACGCGTTTGGCGTTCAGCCTCAACAGGGACGCCTCTTCAAACCCGATGACGATCTGAAAGGTTCTCCACCCGTCGCCATCATCAGCCACGATCTGTGGCAACAGGCATTCGGGGGCGATCCCAATTTAGTCGGCAACACGGCGCGCATCGATAGGCGCAACGCCACCGTGGTCGGTATCATGCCAGCCGGTTTCGAATTTGCGGGACCATGGGTGCGCACGTCCAACGTCCAAGTTTGGCAGCCCTACCCACTGGAGGATAAAAACGACCGGGGCAGTCACTGGCTCAACGGCATTGGGCGACTCAAGAACGGCGTCACCGTTGGTCAAGCCGACGCCGAAATCAAAGCCATGGGAGTTCGCTTTGCAGCACTCTATCCCGACTCCAACACGCACAAAAAATTCCTTGTTCGCTCGCTGCACTACGAGATGACCCAGGACCTCGGTGAACAGGTGTGGCTGCTGTTCGGCGCGGTGGCTCTCGTGCTGCTCGTCGCCTGCGCCAGCGTCGCTTCGATGCTGCTCGCGCGCAGTGCTCAGCGCGAAGGTGAATTCGATGTGCGGGTCGCTCTTGGTGCCACCCGCACCCAACTCATCCGCCTCGCGCTGACCGAAAGCTTGGTGCTCGCCCTCGCCGGGGCACTCGTCGGTTTGGCCATCGCATTCGGCGGCATCGAAGTCCTCAAACTTATCGCACCCACCAGCGATGCCCGCAAAGCCGCCATCACCCTCGACGGAATAGCGGTGCTCTTCGCTTCGGGCGCAACCGTGCTCACCGCGCTACTGGCCGGATTACCCCCGGCATTCGCGGCGGCCCGCACCATGTTGTCGGGAATCATCCGCAGCGATGCCTGTGGAGCCGTCGGATCCCGGTCCCGCCAAATCATGTTGCGCGCCCTGATCATCGGACAAATCGCCGTCGCATTCGTATTGGCCAATGGCGCCGCAATGTTCTCGGCGAGCAACCTTAAAATTATGGAAGAAAACGAGTCGCTTTCCACGAACCTCGTCCTTTCGGCCAAGCTCAACCTGAACGGTGAAAACTATCTGTAAAATGAAGATCGCGTGCAATTTTGGGAAGAACTTTCCCGCGAACTCGGAGCCATCCCCGGCGTGACTGCAGTCGGTTTGACTTCCAAGCTTCCTTTCGAAGGTGGCAGCAATACCAGCGCGCTAGTTAACGACGAAGTCTACGATCCAACCGCTCGGCGTATGAACCTCGAACGCTCCTCCGTTACCGCCGGATATTTCGATGCCATGGGGATGAAGATCACCCGCGAGCGCAACCTGATGGCGCAAGATGACATGAGTGAAGATGGGCATCTCGGCGTGGTAGTAAATCAGGCAATGGTGGATAAAGCATGGCCGGACAAAGACCCCATCGGAGAAATTTCCCGCGTCAATGGGGCGCCACCTCCGCTGCCCGACCCGAAATTTTCACCACCCCGCCGGAACACTGGGGGCGCACTATTTTCATCAACCTACGCTCCACCCAATCCGCCGAGTTTCTTACACCCATGTTACGTGAGACCGTGCGAAACATGAACCGCAAACTCGCACTCGAAGACATTCGCACCCTCAACCAAGTCGCGCGCGACGCGACCGCCGGCGAACGCGCCATGGCTGGACTCGTGGATTTCTTCATGGCCACCGCCCTCGGCCTCGTGGCAGTCGGGCTCTACGGCACGCTCAGCTACTACATCGCACAACGCACCCGTCAGATCGGCGTGCGTCTGGCCATCGGCGCCATTGCCGGTGACATCCAGAAGTTGGTTTTCAATCAAGGCCTACGTTGGGTGGAATCGGTGTGGTGCTCGGCCTCGGTGGCACGTTTGCCTTGGGCTCGGTTTTGGAAAGTATGGTCTACGGCATGGATGGTATCACCGCCTTACCCTTGATCCTGTCGACCCTCACGGTCGGCGCCGCCGCGACCATTGCCATCTGGCTCCCCGCGCGCCGTGCCGCTCAACTGGATCCCATCGAAGCCCTGCGGATCGACTGATCATCGATTCCCGGGAGTCAGCTTGTCTCCATCACCACATCACCGCATGGTCTCAACCGATCATGTCTACCCCACCTGTCCGCATCCTTTTCGTCTGCATGGGCAACATCTGCCGCTCACCTGCGGGTGAAGGTGTCTTAGCCAAAATGGTGGCTGAATCCGGCCTCTCCGACCGCATCCAAATTGACTCGGCCGGAACACTCGGAATGCACGCGGGAAATGCACCAGACTCCCGCATGCACGCCGCCGCCGCCAACCGAGGGTATGATCTTACCAGTCGGGCTCGACAAGTGACCGCAGCGGACCTAGACGAGTTCGATCTCGTGCTGGTGATGGACCGAGATAACGAACGCAACGTGCTCAAGTTGGTCAAAACCGACTCCCAACGTGAACGCGTGCGTCTGTTCTGCACTTTTTGTGAAAAGCACATGGAGCACGAAGTCCCGGACCCCTACTACGGTCAGTCACAAGGCTTCGAATACGTCCTCGATCTCCTCGAAGACGGCTGCTCCGGCGTGCTCGCTTGGGCCCAGGAAAAAGTTAGCTGAAACCTCGCAGGGGAACAACTGCTACTGGGATGATTCTAATAAAGATTTTTTGAAAAAAGCACCCTGCCAACTCCGGATCAATGAATCCCAGAGGCACATTTTTTCCTAACCTTTCAGTCGACCCACACTTTTCAGCATGATCGACCGGCTACCATTACGTTCCAGAGTTTGTCTGATCTGGCTGATCAGCACGCTATGCCTGATTGGACAGACAAACCCGCCCCTTCGTGCCGCAGAGGTCCTCTTGCAGGAGGATTTTGAAAATCCAGCGGAGCCATCATTCGCCCATCGCGCAATCCGGCACGAACGCATTGATTACGCACCCCATGGTGGGGCCGATGGATCAGCGGGCATTCGGGTGCGCTACGAAGGTTTCGAACGCGGCAGTCATCGCGTCGTGGTCCGCTATCCGCTTTCTGCTCCGGTCGAAATGGCGACGCTATCTTTCGATGTGCTGTTCGAACAGGACTTCCAATGGGTCCGCGGCGGCAAGTTACATGGACTCGGCTCCGCTCGACCCATTACTGGAGGCAAAACCCGAGTTCCAAGCGGCTGGAGTGCGCGCGCTACGTTCAAGGCCGATGGTCATATCGCAACCTACCTCTACGATCAGAATCCGACCAAAAAATATGGCGTCGGCGCGACGTCCGAAGCCGCAGTGTTCAACCGCGATCAATGGCACCACGTAACCCTGCAGGTGCAGCTCAATACACCCGGTAACGCAGATGGTCTCAGCCGCGTATTTGTCGACGGCGAGTTGGCCGTGGAGACGAAAGGCATCGCATTCCGGGGAATTGGCGGAACTGACACTGCCATCGCGCAGATTCTCTTCAGCACCTTCCACGGTGGCAGCGAACTCCATTGGGCTCCCGTCGACGAACGCGGCGAACCGACCACCGTGCATGCCCGCTTCGACAACTTTAAGGTCACTTCAAAATTGGTCACACCCTAGAACTCCAATGCTCCGCAAAATGGGGTCAGGTCGTGATTCCTTAATTATTTGAATCATGAGCCGATTATTTAGCTTAATCGGCTCATTATTTGGCTTTATTTTGAGCCGATTAATGGTTCTATTTGGCTCATGCCCTACAATTGGCAGCAATCCGACTGGCCCGATTTTCACTACGACTCATCCGTAGTGGAGGAGGATTTGCTGCGATTTTCTGATCGCGCTGGCCAAGTCACCGGGCTTCTACGGGCGCTACCCGAACCCGCGCAAACCGAGACCGTGCTCCAATTTATGGTGGCTGAAGCGATGAAGACCTCCGAGATCGAAGGTGAGGCCCTGAGTCGCCCTGACGTGATGTCATCGATCCGCCACCGACTGGGACTCGATGCCGACCGACCCATAGTCAGAGACCGCTCCGCCGACGGTGCGGCCGAACTGATGGTCGAGGTCCGTCAATCGTGGGCTGAGCCCCTCGACGAAGCCACGCTCTTCAACTGGCACCGCATGTTGATGGCCAACAACCCTCACGTGAAAATCGGCGCATGGCGCACGCACTCAGAACCCATGCAGGTGATTTCCGGTGCCGTCGGTAAAGAAAAGGTGCATTTCGAAGCTCCGCCTTCATCGGCAGTGCCCAACGCGATGGGTCGATTTCTGACTTGGTTCAATGCGGGCCAAAACCAACCCAAGGCGACGCCGTTACGGGCGGCTATCGCGCACCTCTATTTCGAATCCATCCATCCGTTCGAAGACGGCAATGGACGCATGGGTCGCGCCATTGCGGAAAAGGCCCTTTCGCAGGGCCTCGGTCGGCCGGTCGTTTTAAGTCTCTCGCGAACAATCGAACGCCAACGAAACCTCTACTATGAGGCGCTACAAAAAGCGCAGCGGTCCAACGGAATCACCGCGTGGCTGAGCTACTTCACCACGACCGTGCTGGCCGCCCAATCCGACGCAGAAAAACAAGTCGAATTAACCCTGGGGCTGACCCAACTGTTTGATCGGTTTCGCGACATTCTCAACGAACGCCAACTGCACACCGTGCGTCGTATGAGCTACGCTGATCCGGGCGGGTTCGAAGGCGGAATGAATGCGCGCAAATACGTTTCGCTCAATCGCGTCTCCAAAGCCACCGCCACCCGCGATCTACAACAACTCTCCAAGCTCGGCGTTTTCCGCCCGGTCGGTGCCGGGCGCAGTGCGCGTTACGAACTGAATCTATAACGGCCCCCTCACCTCGCCAAAAAAACGCCCCGCGGTTGAGCGGGGCGTTGCGAGAGTTTTGAGTTGGGCTGCGTGGCTCAGCTTGCCGTTCCGGGGCGGACTTCGTCCTGCCAGGCTTTGGGTTTCACGGCCATGTCGCTATCGTCTTCGTAGTGTTTTTCCAGACCTTTGAGCTGGTTCTTCATCCGTTTAATCAGCGATTTGTACCCGGAATTATTATACAGGTTATGTGATTCATCCGGATCGGACTTGAGGTCGTAGAACTCCCATTCGTCGAACTCATAAAAGTGCATTAACTTGTAACGATTGGTCCGGATACCGTTGTGGCGTGGCACCATGTGCACACTGGGATATTCGTAGTAATGGTAGTAGATCGATTTGCGCCAGTCGTCCGGCGTCTTGCCTGCCATCAAAGGCACCAGTGAGGCACCTTGCATGTCGTCAGGTTGCGAAGCTCCGGCGATGTCGAGAAACGTCTGCGCGTAGTCAAGGTTCTGCACGAGTTTCATGTTTTTCGAGCCGGGTTCTGTCACTCCAGGCCAGCTCACGATGAAGGGCATCTTGAGGGACTCTTCATACATCCACCGCTTGTCATACCAGCCGTGGTCGCCGATGTAGAAACCTTGGTCGGACGAATAGATGACAATCGTGTTTTCATCGAGACCCAGTTCATCGAGCGTATTGCGGATCGTCTCCACGCTTTCGTCCACCCCCTTGAGGCAGCGCAGGTAGTTTTTAGCGTAGCGTTGATACTTCCACCGCACGAGATCTTTGCCGCTCAGGTTGGCTTTGTGAAAAGCTTCGTCCTTCGGGCCATAAGCCGCCCGCCAGGCGGTGAGCTGTTCGGGTGACATCCGCTGCATATTGCGCCAGGCGGATCGATCGAAACGACCGAGGACGTCTTCAAAATCGGCGGTGAGATCTAGGAAAAGATCGAAGTTCAGATGCATGTGCCGATCGATCTCCAACTCCTGATGACGAGCGGGTGGCGCATTATCCAAGTAGTCGTCAAAGAGCGTGGCAGGCTCGGGGATTTCGATGTCGTCGTAGAGGTCGAGGTGACGCAGTGCCGGCATCCAATTACGGTGAGGCGCCTTGTGCTGGACCATGAGCATGAACGGTTTTTTCGCGTCGCGCTTTTCTTCCAGAAATTCGACGGCCATATCGGTAACCACATCGGTGGCATGGCCCTCAATCATGATCTTACCATCTTCGGTGATCATGTCGGGATTATAGTAGAGACCCTGCCCGGGCAGCACGGCCCAGCTATCAAATCCTTGCGGGGTTCCCTTGAGGTGGGACTTGCCGTAGATCGCGGTTTGGTAGCCAACGTCCTGCAGTAATTTGGGAAACGTCTGCTGATTCCAATCGAACGAGTTTCCGTTGTTCATGAACCCGTTCTTGTGGCTGTGCTTGCCGGTTTGAATGACCGCGCGACTAGGACCACAAATGGAATTCGTGCAGAAGCTGTTCACAAACAGCATGCCGTCGTTGGCGAGCTTATCGATCTGCGGCGTTGGATTCACCGATTTTAGCCAACCATCATAGGCGCCGATCGCATGCGGGGCGTGATCATCAGTGAAAATGAACACGATATTAGGACGGTCATCGGCGGCCTGGGCTACAGCGCCGGACAGTAGGAGGGTTAGGGTAAGGGTAGAAAACAGTCGTTTCATTGCCGCATATCTTCCCGTTCATTCGCCACCCTGCAACGGTCAATTCCACTCCTCACCCTGCAACCGTTTCATTCCGTCCCGCTTTTCGCCGGAATCTTTTAGCGGCTGACGACTCTAGCTTAACAACCGCTAGCCCACCCGTGTCATCTCTTCCGTTAAAATTCAAAACGCAGTTTCCCGCCGCAACCTTCACCAGCGCTGACCACCTCGATGATCTCGAACCGCTGTTGAGGTCTCTCGATCTGCTGGATTCCGCCGAGTCGATCCTCGCCACTGAAAAACCAGGCGAGGGGAATATGAACTTTGTGCTCCGAGTTAAGACGTCCGGGCGGTCATTCATCCTGAAGCAGAGTCGCCCGTGGGTGGAGAAGTATCCCCAAATCGCCGCCCCGGTTGAGCGACTGCAGGCCGAAGCCGCCTACTACCGGTTCACCGCAAACGAGCCCTGCCTCCGTGCGATGTCGCCGAGCCTTCTTGCCGTTGATTCGACCAATCTGGTCATGCTCACATCTTCGACCTGCCCTTCCGATCGGGCAACGGCTTCGATCTCGATACCCTTCAACCCGGTCTGCAGGCGCTCGCACAGTCTGTTATTCAAGACGAAGCCTTGCGCCGCAAACTCAAGGCGCTGGGTGAAATCTATCTGGGTTCCGGACCCGTATTAATCCACGGCGATTTTTATCCCGGCAGTTGGCTGCGCTCCGCAGATGGCCTGAAGGTGATCGATCCGGAATTCTCATACTTCGGTCAAGCCGAGTTCGATGTGGGAGTGATGGTTGCCCATCTCCTGATGGCGCGCATCTCGCTCGAAACCATCAGGGAAACCATGCCCGCTTATCTGCAGCACGGGAGCATCGACGAGGCGCTCGTGATTGAATCCATCGGAGCAGAAGTCCTGCGCCGCCTCCTCGGCCTCGCCCAACTTCCGGTCGACTTGAATCTTGAGGAGAAAGCTAACCTCATCGAACTCGCCCGTGGATTTATCACCGACTCCTACGCAACAAAGCTCTGCTAGAAACTCTGACTCAGTCCCTCAGCTTGCCGTTGAGGATGCTGACGTTCGAAGGGAACGGATTTCCGGAAGAGCGGCGAAATGATACGATCTGGCCGGCATGCCAAAGGGCATCCACGACAGGTCCGTTAATCGCGTTCCAAAACGGATACTCACTGGTGCCGCTGGCCGATTTGAAGACCATGTTGAAGTCTTCCTTATCCGCTTCACTTGCAGCGCGAAGATTGTCACTGGCCTGTTTCAAATAGGCCAACGTGTCGTCTCGTTTTTCCGCAAATGAGAGATGGTCAATCTCGATCGGGGAAAGTGACTAAAACTATCGAAAGAGAATACGAAGAAACCTCTTCTCACTGCGCACCGTTATAGCTAAACCCTTCAGACCAACGACTTCAGTCCTTCTTCACATCGTCGAGGTTCACCGGGAAAAGACAGCCGCAACCCTTGCCGCAGCAGTCCTTGCGACGGATGGCCACGTAGTTGCGCATCGGCCACCAGATGGCGAACAACAAGAGGAAAAGCGCAGCCCCGATAATGGATCCCCAGAAAAGCATGGAGGACAGTAGCTCATTCCATCCCACCCCGCAAACGACCGGGCCTCATTTCAGGGGAGCCCCTGAAACGAATCCCGGTCGCACCTACCCCCTAGGCTCCTCAATCTTCCGAAGCCTCGACCGCACCTTCGCGTCGGTCCGCTTTGTGGGCAGCGCATTTCAAGCGGCGGGCTTTTTGCCACGGCATCTCCGGCGCTTCGCCCGCCATGATGCAGCCCCGGAGGTGGATTTCGCCCACTACTTAGGCCAGATCAAACTGGGCAATCTGAGCCTTCACTTTGGTCGCGTCTTTATAGCCGATTGGCGACTCCGACAAATCTGCCGCTCCGTTGAACCAACGCACGTCGAGACCAGCGGTGGTTTCATCGAGCGACTGCTTCACGCGACCGGGATCAAGTTCGCCGTCATCGTTTTTGAAATCGGCCAATGTGGAAGTGCGCGAGCGATTACGGCCAGCCCCATGCGGGCAGAACGACAGGTAGTCCTCGTTGTCGTTGCCGAGCACGAGCAGGATTTCACGCGCCATATTGAGTGGAATCAATCCGAGCAATGGACGCCCCTCGTCGTCTTTCCACGCCGGAGTCGCACCTTTTCCGTGCATAAACACATCACCACGTTTCCACACGAAGTTGTGCTCGTTGCCGATCTGCACAAGGGCACGCTGGCCGAGTCGCTTCAACAGGGCTTCGTGAATCAACGCGTGGTTCTGCTTCGTCCAGCGTCCGACAAACTGCAGCGCGTCCCAGTAGGATTGTCCTTCGGGTGAATCCGCCGGCAACCAAGCCGCGGCTTTCGGAATATCCTTGGCGTTCTCGCGGCACCATTTCTCGGCCGCTTTGACTCCGCGTTTATATACATCGGCCCCAAGACCACGTGAACCGTGGTGGGTCACGAGCACATTGAACTTGCCGTCACGTCGTTCAATCCAGTGGGACAGGTCGGTGTATCCAGCGGCCTCGAGAGCCGCGTGTTGGGATTCATTAAACTCGATGTTGCCCACGTAAGCGAAGTGGTTGCCGTCACCCTGGGTGCCCAAGAAATCTTGCGCGCGACTACGCAATCCCCCCAAGAACGGATTATCCCAGACGAGTTCTTCGAGCACGGGCGAGGTCCATTGGTCGCCTCGCGGACGCCCACCCCATCCGAAGTGCGTGACCTTCTGCAGATGATCCATGATCTCCTTGGTCGGATGGTTGGCCGGGAAAAATGTCGCATACATCGAGCAACCGATGTCTGCCGAATGAGCGCCTGGAATGATGGCGTTTTCCACCGCGATGGCTCCGCCCACCGGAGTGGTTCCAGGTCCACCGCCAACCGGACACGCGTCGGGCGTAATCACCCCACGGTTGATCACCGGCATATGCAAAAGCTCCGTCATGCTTTGACGCACTGTTACCACGTTATCGGCCTCTTCGGCCGTCTCCGCTTCGATAGCCTCCGCCAACGGCGCCGGTTCATGCCGTCGCAACGCCACGCTGCTTCGGAAATTCTTCCTCAAGTTTAACCAACAGCGTAGCGCGATCGACCCCCTTGGCTTGAAGTTGGCGGGCACGACGCAACGCGGCGCCCTTCGTGCCAGCCCGCCGCGATCAAGTCGCGCGCTTTGATTTCCATATTCATTGTTCGTAGTTTCTTCTTGGTGGATCGGGCCGGACCTGAGGTCCCGCATTCCCGATCGGGTTTTGGTTTTTGGGTGAGGGTAAGTATATTTCGGGGCAACAAAAAGCCCACCTTCGAAAGAAAGGTGGGCTAAAAATCAGCATACATCCAGTCCGGACTATGGAGCACCACACTTTCGTTGATATGATTGATCGTCTAGATTTGAGCCAACTTGGTTCGCCTGCAGGTGTCTTTGATCAAATCCCGGCCGATCACCCATTACGGGGGTCAGTTCGAGTAATATGGTAGTGGAATTCATAGCAGGAGGATGCAGAGCGAGGAGTCTGGTCGACTATAACGGACCAAACATTTTTCCCATCAAGGGATCCCCGAAATATAACTACCCCTTCAGGTGCTGGTCAAAAAAATCGAGCGTGCGGCTCCAGGATAGTTCGGCGGCAGTTTCGTCATAGCGCGGAGTCGTGTCGTTGTGGAAACCGTGGTTCGTTCCCGGATAAAAATGGGCGGTGTGTTCAACGCCGTTGGCTTTGAGCGCTTCCTCGTAGGCTGGCCAACCCGCGTTTACCCGTTTGTCGAGCTCGCCAAATTGGAGCAGGAGCGGCGCCTTAATCAATGCCGCCTGATCGGCGGTGGGTTGTCCGCCGTAGTAAGGCACGGCGGCTTTGATGATATTCGGTAAACGCCATGCGAGCGTGTTGGACATACCTCCGCCAAAACAGAAGCCTACCACGCCGATCTTACCGGACGACTCGGAGTGCGTGTGCAAGAGCTCTGCAGCCGCGACAAAATCCTCGGTGACCTTGTCGCGATCAAGTTTGCGCTGCATGGTGCGGCCTTCGTCGTCGTTACCGGGGTAACCGCCGAGTGGATACAGAGCATCCGGTCCAAACGCCAAATACCCAGCCACCGCAAGACGCCGCACGACATCCTGCACGTAAGGGTTCAAACCACGGTTTTCGTGCACCACGACCACCGCCGGAAGCGGGCCCTTGGCGTTCGCTGGTCGCGCCAACAGGCCCTGCATGTCACCGTGACCTTTTAGGGATTTGTAATTCAGACGCTCCGTTTTGATGCGGTCGTCATCGGGCTCAACTTGGGTCGCCAATGCGTATTGAGGGTTCAGCATGCCGAGCAAGGCGGCGGCGGTCATTCCGCCCACGGCGAACTTCTTGGCTTGGTCGAGAAACTCCCGCCGGTCCAATCGGCCGTGCACATAGTAGTCATAAAGGTCCAAGAGCTCTTGGTCGAAATCAGAGGCAGTTTTTCGTTCCATGAACTGACTGTGAAACTTTCACCGGCTCGGAGCAAGGTTTCGGATGAGCTGTAACCTCTCACATCCGCTTGTTGTCTTCGCCCTTCGTGTATCACCCAAACTTCTGTCGTTTCGTCACCATGGGCCTGATGCTTACGCTATATACTTCTGCAGCACCTCCCCAAATCGTGATGATGGTCGCGGATGATTTAGGTTGGGGGGATATCTCCTGGCGAGGCGGCGACGCCCGCACGCCTAACCTCGACCAATTGCGCACGGAGGGCATCGAACTTAATCGCTACTATGGTCACGCCACCTGCGTGCCGACCCGGGTGGCTATCCATACCGATCGCAACCCCTACCGGTTTGGCATCGTCGCCCCCGGCACCGGCAACCCCCCGCTCGACGAACACTTCCTGCCTCAAACCCTCAAGCAGGCCGGCTACTCCACCCGCCTCGTCGGCAAATGGCACTTGGGCGACGACTCGACCGACTACTACCCTACCAGCCGGGAATTCGATTCGTTCTTTGGATTTCTAGGAGGTGGCACCAACTACTTCGGCACACTCA
>ERZ1048068.946-NODE-946-length-24151-cov-6.834952_pt1 | contig 24151 bp, 20 predicted proteins | sample MGYA00383098_ERZ1048068 | MGnify/ENA primary metagenome ERZ1048068 (study PRJEB29581, sample SAMEA5548368) | metagenome | biome: marine; feature: coastal; material: water | depth 1 m | study: Short-term variability in the microbial, nano- and picoplankton dynamics... | reverse complement strand
CGCAAATATACCGTATTTGCAAAACCTTCAATTTCCGAAACAAAGCCAACAGAAAGCGAATCAATACTCTCTGACAGTTCTGAGATATTTTGCATTTTGTAGGTGTTTTTATAATTGGTTTCGTTCAAATCAACATCGTTAAATGAACGCAAGTCAATATTCATTGTATACTGTTGAAAAGCAATTCTGTTGTGTGGATTTTTTTTCTTGCTTTTTTTCTGCTTCACCTCATCGTATCGATACCCATCATAGAGCACTAATTGCAAGCCCTCTTGCAACTCATCACTTTTTAACTCACCTCTTTCCGCCTTAATAACAATGTGATTGATTTTGTCTTTAGATTTTTCGTGGATAATGACATCTTCTAGCAGTTTATCATTTTCTCCATACTTACGGCCTACTTTGATATTGCTTTCGCCTATGTCGTTAAACATACCCGCTGTAATGGCCAGTGCTGGTCGCATTTTAGATAGATTTTTCCTAAGGTTATAGGTTTTGAATTCCGCCAAAGGGATTACGGTATTGGAAACATAAAAAGTGGCCAAACACGCAATGCTGTTTACAATAATCAACGGTCGCATGGCACGCATCAGCGATATACCTGCTGATTTCATTGCGGCAAACTCGTAGCGTTCCGCAAAGTTACCAAAGGTCATGATGGAAGCTAATAATATGGTTAGCGGCAGTACTAAAGGGATGAGCTTGGGGGAGTAGTACAGCAGAAAGCGTAACAATACACTTACGTCTAAACCTTTGCCTGCAAATTCGTCTATAAATACCCAAACCGTTTGGATGATGAAAATAAACATCAAAATAAAAAAGAAACTCACCAAAATAGTGAGGTAGCTTTTTAAAATATAACGATCTAGCAGCGAAATTTTCATTAAAACTTATCGATGTAGTAATTTGGATAATCTGATGCTGAAAACACAAATGTACTTGTTGGAATTTCAATATTGGTCTTAAAAGAACTTATGGTAAGCGTTGTTTCTGTTCCATCATTTCCAACCTCAATGAGCTTGTAAATTTGTTTTGTTTTGGTGTCTATGCCAAGCAATAAATATGCTGCCTGCGCATAGGTGTCGATAGGAACAAGCTTGATGTATTGAATTTTTCTACCACCATATAGGGGTTGTGTGATGTCCCATTCAAAACGATAACCTTGCTTATAGAAAGAAAATATTTTGGAGGGACTTAAGCCCTCATCATAACCATCACTTAAGCGTTCAATAAGTACTTCCTCATTCTCTGGATTTATGGTGTGTTTGTTGGTGCCATCACTAAGTTGCTCAATACCCATAAGCTTGAGTAGGTAGGCATCTCCTTCAATTATTAGTGAACCTTTTTCTTTTTGTTGAATCAGTTCTTTGCGATTGACCAATTCGTATGTAAAGTTGATTGAAATATTATCGAATTGTGCTAAAGATTCAGATACTTCATCTAACAATACTTCTGCCCGTTGCTCTTGTGCGACTGTAAAGCCACTAAGTAGTAGGACTACAAATAATTTAATTTGCTTTTTCATTTTCTAAAAATTCGTGGAGTGAGATAACATCTCTATACATTACCTCTCGTGCCTTACTTCCTTCAAAAGGACCTACAATACCAGCAGCTTCTAATTGATCAATGATCCTTCCTGCTCTGTTGTAGCCCAGTTTAAGCTTGCGTTGCAAAAGCGATGCCGAACCTTGCTGTGCGTTTACAACCACTTCGGCGGCCTCTCTAAAAATAGGGTCTCTGTCTTCAATATTGTTGTCACTACTGGTGCTACTTTCTTCAGACGTATACTCTGGCAATAAATGCGCATCTGGATAGGCGCGTTGTGCACCAATAAAATCCGTAAGTTTTTCTACTTCGGGTGTATCTACAAAGGCACATTGCAGCCTAATTAAATTATTTCCTTGCGTAAACAGCATATCTCCACGTCCTATGAGTTGATCTGCACCGCCGCTGTCTAAAATGGTACGGGAGTCTACTTTAGACGTTACCCTAAAGGCAATACGTGCAGGGAAATTGGCTTTTATCAAGCCCGTAATCACATTTACAGAAGGCCGCTGGGTGGCAATAATCAAATGTATACCAATTGCTCTGGCAAGCTGTGCAAGACGCGCTATGGGTGTTTCCACTTCCTTCCCTGCGGTCATGATCAAATCGGCAAATTCATCAATAACCAAAACGATGTAGGGAAGGTATGCATGACCGTCGTGTGGGTTTAGCCTACGATCTTTAAACTTGGTATTGTATTCCTTTATGTTGCGGCACATGGCAGATTTGAGCATGTCATAGCGCTTGTCCATTTCAATACAAAGTGAATTTAAGGTATTGATGACTTGTTTGTTGTCTGTGATAATGGCCTCTTCAGCATCGGGCAGTTTTGCCAAATAGTGACGCTCAATTTTATTAAAAAGGGTTAGTTCCACTTTCTTTGGATCAACTAGTACAAACTTTATCTCTGCAGGATGTTTTTTGTATAAGAGCGAGGTAAGTATGGCATTTAATCCAACAGACTTTCCTTGCCCAGTGGCACCTGCCATAAGCAAGTGGGGCATCTTGGCTAAATCGACCACAAAGGTTTCATTACTGATGGTTTTTCCAAGCGCAAGGGGCAGCTCCATTTCCGCTTCCTGAAACTTTTTTGCCAAAATAACCGAACGCATAGATACGATCGTCGCATTTTTATTCGGCACTTCGATACCCACGGTTCCTTTTCCAGGTATGGGAGCAATAATACGAATACCCAATGCTGAGAGTGAAAGCGCAATATCGTCTTCTAAATTTTTGATTTTTGATACCCGCACACCAGCAGCAGGCACAATTTCATAGAGTGTAACCGTTGGTCCAATAGTAGCTTTGATATCGGCTATACCAATTTGATAGTTTTTCAGGGTGTCAACAATACGTTCTTTGTTTTCCTCTAGTTCCTGTTCATTTATTGTGATGCCTTCATGCGGATAACTTTTAAGCAAGGACTCCGTGGGGGAGCGAAAGTTTTTAAGTTCAAGTGTTGGGTCTACTTCACCAAAGTCTGCAACCAATTTCTTGGCTTTTTTCACGACCTCATCTTCTTCGGTAGTTTCAAGCGAAAGTTTGATGTCATCATCTTTCTTGTCTGCTATTTTGGTTGGCGTGGGCTTAGCGGCTGTGGGTGTTGCAACTTCTTCTTTTTCTTCCGCTATGTCAAAGACCACTTGCGCAGGTTCTTCTCTTTCTTCAAGGGTTTGTGTTTCGTCTTCAGTTTTGTTTGCCTTAGGCTTAAACAACTTTATTTCTTCGGGTTTCCATTTGAATTGATAGACCAAAAAGGCAATAAAAATGAGTAGCAATATGCTAACTACCCCAAATGGACCGATGTATTGGACCATTAAAAGATTGCTTTCATATCCGATGATACCGCTTAATAGTGGGTTTTTCGGAAACAGTAGGGCCATACCAACGGCAAGCCATAGTGAGAGTATAAGTGTCCACATCCACCTTGACGCTAGTTTTTTAGTAGCTGTGTTGAGGAAGTGGCTTATGCCTGTTACAAGTAGCATTAATACCATGGCAAAGGCGCCAATTCCCAATCCTTGGTATATAGACAGGTGACTTAGGCTAGCTCCAAGTTTTCGAATGCTATTTTCAACAACCACATCTCTATTAGCCAACGCCTCTAGGGCACTTTGATCCGTTTTCCAAGAGCCAAAAAACGAAACAAAAGCAACCAAAAGTAAAACCGAGAAGAGAATACAAAACGCACCCCAAACGATTTGCTGTTGTCTGCTTAATGCTTTGATGCGAAATTTAGCTTTGCTCACCATAGTTTACGTATCAAAAATACAATAAAAAAACCCGATAAAGCTATCGGGTTTTTGTTCTTATTTTGTGGGCTTTATTTGTCTATTGAGCCAAGCACACGTTTCATAAAGTCATTAAGAGCTTGCTTTGGTTCGATGCCTTCGCGAATTTTCTTATTCACTTCGAGAGCGCCGTACATATTTGAAATAAGCTCCCCAATAACATCAAGTTCTTCTTCCTTGAGTGAAGCCACTTCAGTTAATGATTCTAAGGTTTCTGCAGCTTCCACCACAAAATCTTCGTCGTTTTCCTGAATAAATTCAGTGAGATGTTTAATTATCGGTAGCTTCATTAACAAAGGATTGCAATACGTCAAGTTTGTTTGTCTGCACTTGATTTACAAATGCGCCGTCTTTAAAAGCAGCAAATGTGGGTAAGTTGTCCACGTTTGCAAGCTTTCTAGATGCTGGATTTTTTTCTGCGTCAACCAACACAAAATATGCATTTGGATTTTCAAATGCCATCTTTTTAAACTTTGGCTTCATGATGCGACAATTACCACACCAGCCTGCAGAATACTGTACCAAAACAGTTTCATGCGCCGCCAAAACTTCCGCTAGGTTATCTTCTGTTAGCTCGTTTACCATTTTATTTCTTACTTAAATATTCAGCTACGCTATCACTGGTTGCGCTAATGGCTTCACTGCCTTCTTCCCAGTTTGCAGGACAAACTTCGCCGTGTTTCTGGTTGTGTGCAAGTGCATCAACTATTCTGATAAATTCACCAACATTACGTCCGATGGGTTTGTTGTTAATACCTTCATGTTGCACAATACCATCTTCGTCTATAAGGTAAGTGGCACGGTTTGGTACGTTATCACCTTCCATGATCACAGCATCATATTTATCGCTGTATTCATGGTTGTCGCCGTCTAAAATACCCAGCACAGTTGATAGGTTGCGGTTACTGTCTGCAAGTAGGTTATATGTAACACCTTCAATGCCACCGTTCTCTTTTGGTGTGCTCAGCCAAGCAAAATGTACTTCTGCCGTGTCACAAGATGCACCAATAACAATGGTGTTGCGCTTCTCAAATTCAGGAAGTGCTTCTTGGAAAGCATGTAATTCGGTTGGACACACGTAAGTGAAATCTTTAGGGTACCAGAACAACAATACTTTTTTCTTGTTGTTTACGGCTTCTTCAAGCACGTTTATTTGAATGGTGTCACCCATTTCATTCATTGCGTTTACAGTTAAATCGGGGAATTTTTTTCCTACAATAGCCATATTATTTGTTTTTAAATTATAGATCAAAATTAAACAATTAAGTAGCAATTATGTAATTACCACATTTTAATTATCTATGAAGTAATAACAAATGCTGATGCTATGATTTTAGCTGCTTAATCTTATATCCTAATGCCGCAATAAGCAGTGTTGTAAATGGACTTAACCAATTGAAAATAGCATAAATAAAATAGTCTGCAACAGAAACGCCCAGCACACCAGATTGGTAAGCCCCACAGGTATTCCAAGGCACCAGTACAGAAGTAACCGTTCCTGAGTCTTCCAGCGTACGACTTAAATTTCCGGGTGCTAAGTTTCGGTCTTTATACGCTTGTTCAAACATTTTCCCAGGCACCACCAAGGATAGATACTGATCAGAAGCCGTTACGTTGATAGCCAAACATGAAACCACGGTGCTTGCAAACAATTGAAAGGTGGATTCCGCCCAACTTAAGAGTGCCGCACTAATGGACTTTAGGGCGCCAATGGCATCCATGATACCCCCAAAAACCATGGCGCAAATAATAAGCCAAATGGTGCCAAGCATACCAGCCATACCACCCGATTGAAACAGGTCGTTTAACATCGGATTGGTTGTTTCTACAGCTGTTGAAACCGTAATGGTATCCATAATAACCTTATAGCCGGCTGTCATGTCAAGTTGTGCTACACCAGCGAGGTGAGTCAGTAAGGGTTGTTGAAATAGCAATGCAAAAACAGCGCCCAGCAGGGTGCCAATAAGCAGCGCTACCAAGGGTGGCGTTTTGCGTGCAATAAGCACTACAACAACAATGGGCACAACAAACAGCAGTGGGCTAATGCTAAAGCGTTCTTTGATGGCCAATAGCAAGGGTTCGGTTTGTGCAACGGCTGTGGTCTCTTGGGTGAAGCCGATGATAAGAAACACCACGAGCGTCATCAATATGGTGGGAACGGTAGTGATGGTCATGTAGCGTATGTGCGAAAACAATTCACCGCCTGCCATGGCTGGTGCCAGGTTGGTGGTATCGCTCAAGGGCGACATCTTATCGCCAAAATAAGCCCCAGAAATAACCGCGCCAGCAATCATACCCACAGGAAGCCCCATGGCTTTTCCAATACCAATGAGCGCAATGCCCACGGTGGCTGAAGTGGTCCAGCTGCTGCCCGTAGCCACAGAAATAAGTGCACAAATAATAATACAAGCTGCCAAGAAAAAGCTGGGGTGTAGGATTTGCAAGCCGTAGTAAATCATGGCGGGAATAATGCCACTGACCAACCAAGTACCTGCCAAAGCACCCACAAACAACAAGATGAGTATGGCACCCGTAACAGATTTGAGGTTTTCCGCTACTTGCTGTAGCATGTCTTTGTAGCTAATTTTTTGTCCAAAGCCCACCATAGCCGCAACGGCACCGCCAAGGAGTAAGATAAACTGATTGGAACCGCCCAAGGCATCATCGCCATAAACGCTGACATTAAGTGAAAGTAACAGAACCAGTGCCACTATGGGGACTATGGCCAAACGAAGTGATAGGGAGGTCTTTTGTTTCATTTATGATGTAATAATACGATTTTGTTGTGAATAGGTATTTTACTTTGCTAAATATACTCACATACCCGTACATTTGTATAAAATTAAGTAAATGAATCAATTTGATGTTGCCATAATTGGATCAGGCCCCGGTGGCTATGTTGCTGCTATCCGCTGCGCACAATTGGGAATTAAAACCGCCCTAATCGAAAAAGAAGCCACGCTCGGAGGTACTTGTCTCAACGTGGGGTGTATTCCTTCAAAATCCTTGTTGGACTCTTCACATCACTACGAAACAGCTACAAAAGACTTTGCTGCGCACGGCATAGACGTTAAAGGAGCTATTGAGGTCAATTTTCCGCAAATGATTGCCCGGAAGCGTGAGGTGGTATCCACTACCGTAAAAGGTATCGATTACTTGATGGATAAAAACAAAATTACCGTCCTCAAAGGACTGGGTGCTTTTGAAGACGCAACCCATATCAAAATCACAGGTAAAGACGCCCAAGTGATTGAAGCAAAAAATACCATCATTGCTACGGGCTCTACGCCCGGCAGCCTCCCGTTTATTGACTTAGACAAAGAACGTGTTATTACGTCCACAGAAGCGCTGGAGCTTTCTGAAATTCCCAAGCACTTGGTTGTTATTGGTGGGGGCGTAATTGGCTTGGAGCTTGGACAGGTATACCGCCGATTGGGTGCCGAAGTAAGCGTGATTGAATACGCCGATCGAATCAGTCCGGTATTGGATGCTGCCCTTTCTAAAGAATTAATGAAGGTGATGAAAAAGCAGGGGGTTAAATTTCACCTGTCACACCAAGTAACGAACGTTGACCGCAACGGCGATACGGTAACGGTAACGGCAAACGACAAAAAAGGCGTTGCCCAAACTTTTGAAGGCGACTATTGTTTGGTGTCTGTAGGGCGCAGGGCCTATACAAACGGACTAAATGCCGAAGCGGCAGGCGTTGTGCTAAACGATAAGGGACAGGTTAAAGTAAACGACCAACTCCAAACGGCAGCGACTAACATTTACGCCATAGGCGATGTGGTGCGTGGTGCCATGTTGGCGCACAAGGCCGAAGAAGAGGGCGTGTTGGTTGCGGAGTTTATTGCAGGTCAAAAACCACATATTGATTACAACCTTATTCCAAACGTTATTTATACCTGGCCAGAAGTAGCTTCTGTAGGCAAGACAGAGGAGGAGCTTAAGGCTGCTGGCATTGCTGTTAAAAAGGGGCAGTTTCCCATGCGTGCCTTGGGTCGTTCAAGAGCCAGTATGGACACGGACGGCTTTATTAAAATATTGGCACATGCCGAAACGGATGAAATTTTGGGCGTGCACATGATAGGCGCTCGTGCCGCCGACTTGATTACCGAAGCGGTTACGGCCATGGAATTCCGTGCTTCTGCTGAAGACTTGGCCCGTATGAGTCACGCGCATCCCACCTATGCCGAGGCCATTAAGGAAGCCGCACTTGCTGCTACCGAAGACCGTGCCTTACATATATAGGATTACCAATTTAAAGAGGTAAAAGGAGGCGTTTGTAACGCCTTTTTTTTAGGATTTTCTAGGGTATTTAATAGCACCTCGTGCCGTTATGCTTGTTCATGCGATTAAAGTAGCTGACATGAACAAACCCTTGCAAAAATGAAAAATCCGGTACATACAATTTAGAAATACAAGGCACTGTATATTAATACATAGGAGCGAATGAGCACGCAAAATATATAAAAGAAATAAACGCTTTTTCGTTAGGTCAGCAATGCTCGCCAGAGCCAAGCTCAAGACAAATGCGGATATATACAAGTAGTGATTTATTACAACCCTTGTAGAGTTTATGTATTGGTAATTTTCTTTGTTTAGGATTTGGCTTATCTTAATTTTAATGCATGATAAACAAACAATTCATTACCAGGCATATTTATGCATTAATCATCGTATTCTCATCTCTTACTGGGTTTTCTCAAAGTTTACCCTTCAATTTTGAAGGTGATATCACCACTTCAGATTTCAGTGATTTTACGGTGGTGTTGCAACTGTTGTAGCAAACCCCAATCCGTCAGGAATAAACACGAGTGCGTCCGTTGCTCAAATCGTTAGAGATGAGGGTGCTTCCTGGTCAGGCAGTAAAATCCTACTCGCAGATAATTTAGACTTTTCGGTCAAGACTAAAATCACCATGAAGGTCTATACCAAGGCAGCTGTTGGCACTACTGTAAAACTAAAATTAGAAGGCACTGGCCCAGCAGTGGATGTCGATGCTGTAACTACGGTTTCGAGTGCATGGGAAACACTAGAATGGATTTTTGCAGGTACCGAGAATAACCTGAACGAAATGGTATTCATGTTTGATTTCGGAAATGTTGGAGACGGCTCTGTTAACTCCACCTTTTATTTTGATGATGTTGAACAGGTTTCTGGACCAACAGCTCCACAACCAACTGCCTTACCTATCGATTTTGAATCTGGGGTTGTAAACACTGATTTTCTGAATTATAACGGATCTACGGCTGCTATTGTTTCAAACCCTCAAGCTGATGCCACTAATCCCAGTGCTACAGTATGTCAGATTGTAAGAGATGGCGGTAATTATTGGGGCGGAAGTAAAATATTTTTAAACAGTGCAATTGACTTGTCTACTTCCTGGCACATTTCCATGAAAGTCTATACCACCGCACCAATTGGCACAAGAATTAAGTTTGAGCTTCAAAAAACGGGTGCCAGCACTAGTTTAGACAAATTAACAACAGTTTCTGGTGAATGGGAAACCATAAGTTGGAATTTTGATGGTCAAGCCAGCGATTACAACAGCATACAACTTATGTTTGATTTTGGTAATGTTGGAGATGGCACCAGTACGTCTACTTTTCTATTTGACGATGTACAACAAGTATCAGGGCCTGCCATAGCTGATCCTTTGCAAGCTACGCTTCCAGTCGATTTTGAAAACAGTGTTGTGACTACAGATTTCACCAATTTTTTTGGTGCACAAACAACGGTCATACCAAATCCGCAGATAGACACAAACAACTCTAGTGCAACCGTTGGGAAATTTATTAGAAGCGGTGGTTCAGGATATATGAGAAGCAAACTAACGTTGACGGACTATATTGCAGACATGTCAACTGCTGGCACACTTTCCATGAAAGTATATACCGATGCGCCAGTGGGTACCATGCTAAAGTTTAAAATAGAAAGTACTCCACCACAACAATTTGGAAAAGAACAGGATGCTTATACGACGGTTTCTGGCGAATGGGCAACATACACGTGGGATCTTTCAAACGCAGATAATCCGATTTACGACGTTATAACGTTGATGCTTGGGTATGGGGGCCCTAATGATGCATCGGCTAATGCAACATTCCTATTTGATGATATTAAAGTAGTATCTAATTCATTAAGTAATGAAATTGACGAGTCTTTTAGTATATACCACTTGAATGCTTTTCCTAATCCTATCAACGATGTGGTAACTATAAGTGCTAAAAATAATACGATTAACAACATCACACTGTATGACCTCCTTGGAAAGGAGATTATAACGCTTCAACCCAACAGTCTTGTTGCAACCGTTGATGTTTCCAATCTAGCTAACGGGATTTACATCGCAGAAATCTTAACCAGTTCTGGAAAAGGTAGTCTTAAACTCGTAAAGGAATAAATATATAGGTAGAAAACCAACGACTATACCTAACTACTCATTTTAAAAGATTACAGTGCTAGTAATGCTTATCAAACTTCTCTTGAATCTTATCTAGGGATAAATTTCCCAAACTGCCAATATGGGTGTGAGCTACTTTTTCAGGTGCTTCAAAGGTGCCTTCTTCCACCTCTAACCCCACTTGTTTGTAGGCATCTCTGAAGGGAACTCCTTGCTGTACCAATTCATTTAGTGCATCAACCGTAAAGGCATAGGTGTATTTGGCATCCGCCATGATATCTGTACGTACCTGCACCTCTTTTATGGTGCTATTCAGTATGGTCAAGCAATCTTTAAGGTCATCTATGCCTTCCAGCATTTTTCCTTTAAACAACTGCATTTCTCGGTGATAACCACTCGGAAGGTTTTGACCCAACAAAGCAAAGTCATTGCCGAGGCCTTGAATGAGGGCACATTTTCCTCTTATAAGTTCAAAAATATCCGGATTCTTTTTGTGCGGCATAATACTAGATCCCGTAGTCAGGTGGTCTGGGAATGAAAGGAAATCAAAATTTTGACTCATATACATGCATACATCCATCGAAAATCTGCCTAGCGTAGCTGCCAGTGAGCCCATCGCATTGGCGGTAATACGTTCTGTTTTTCCCCTGCCCATTTGTGCGGCAACGGCATTTACCTTTAGCGCACCAAAGCCAAGTGCTTCGGTCGTAAGAGCACGGTCAATAGGGAAGGAGCTGCCATAACCCGCAGCACTGCCCAATGGGTTTTGGTCGCAAATGCTATGTGCAGCATTTAACAATACCACATCATCTACCAAAGACTCGGCATAGGCCGAAAACCACAAACCAAACGAAGAAGGCATGGCCACTTGTAAATGGGTATATCCTGGTAGCAATACGTCTTTGTGTGTTTCTGCCAGACCCATCCACGCATCAAACAAACCCTTTGTAAGTGCCTTAATCTCACTTAGCTCATCTTTGAGCAACAACTGCATGGCCGTCAATACTTGATCGTTTCTAGAACGTGCGGTGTGTATTTTTTTACCCACATCGCCCAAACGTTCGGTTAGCAGAAACTCAATTTTGGAATGTATGTCTTCAAAATCATCTTCAATGACAAAGTCCTCTTGGGTTACCAGGGTCATGATATTGTCCAGTTCATCGCAAAGCTGTTTAGCTTCTGTTTCTGTAAGCAGCCCAACATTTGCCAGCATTTCCGCATGGGCCTTAGAAGCTAATACATCATAGGGCGCTAGACGTACGTCCCAAAGCCTATCAGTACCCACAGTGAATCGATCTACATGTTCGGTAACGCTTGTCTTTTTTTTCTGCCAAAGCTTCATAATGCTTGTTTTAATATGGAAATATACAACGGTATTGCTTCTTCAATCTCGTTGACATAAATAAATTCATTTGCTGTATGCGAACGCAGTGAATCACCAGGGCCTAGTTTTAAGGAGTCACAGGTTAATGCAGCTTGATCGGATAGGGTAGGTGAGCCATAGGTGTTTCTTCCTGCTGCTATTCCGGCTTGTACCAATGCGTGGCTCATAGGAATAGAAGAAGAACCCAATCGCAACGAACGTGCCTTTATTTCACAGGGTGCTGCTTCAAGGATTTGCTCAATCTCGTCGTTAGTATACAAATCGTTTACGCGCACGTCTATCACCAGCTTTACATCTGCTGGAACGGCATTGTGTTGTTTGCCTGCACTCACTTGCGTAACCGTTAGTTTCACAGGTCCAAGGGCATCGGAAACGCGATCAAATTCCAGTTGTTGAAACCAGTCTATCACCGCACCAATTTTATAAATGGGATTGTCCGGGTTTGGATGCGCCGCATGGCTTGCAGTGCCCGAAATGCTTGCATCAAAAACCACCAACCCTTTTTCTGCCACAGCCAGATGCATTTGCGTGGGTTCGCCAACAATAGCAGTGTCTATGGTAGGTAGGGTTTTTAATAAGCTGTTCACCCCATAATCGCCAGAAGTTTCTTCTTCCGCAGTAGCGGCAACAACCAAGTTATATGCCATGTCCTCTTGTTCGTAGAAATACACAAAGGTAGCCAATAGGCACGCCAAGGCACCGCCAGCATCATTGCTGCCTAAACCATATAATTTACCGTCTTCAATGGCAGCTTTATAGGGATCTCGGGTATAGCCACTGTTGGGTAATACGGTATCGTGATGCGAGTTGAGCAACAGATACGGTTTTGATGGATCTTCATGCTTGTTTATGGCATAAACGTTGTTTCGTTGCTGCTGACAGCTAACCCCGTGCTTTTTCAACCATTGCTTAATGATGACAGCCGTTTGATCCTCTTCACTAGAAAGGGAAGGGGTGTTGATGAGGTCTTGAAGCAATTGGATTGCCTCTTGTTGTAGTTCTTCTATTCGACTCATATCAATGTAGTTTTGGGTGCGTTTGTATCTAAGAGCGCAGTAACATTGCTGATGACTACTTCTTTAACGCCATTTTGGAGTGCGTCAAAGCCGTTTTGCAATTTGGGTACCATTCCCTGATGAATAACCCCTGCTGCGGTATATGTTTCGGTTACTTCTTTGGACAATTCACTAATAAAATCCTCAGGCTTGTTGATGTCTTTTAATACGCCAGCGTGCTCAAAGCAATAGAAGAGTGTTACGTCATATTCCTTGCTCATAGCAATGGCCACTTGTGCTGCTATAGTATCCGCATTGGTATTGAGCAGTTGCCCATTTTTATCGTGTGTAATCGCACAAACCACAGGAACAAAGTGTTGCGCGGTCAAAGAGGCAAATACGGCGGTGTTCACTTGTGTAATATCACCTGCAAAACCGTAATCAATATCGGTTACGGGTCTTTTTACGGCTTCAATGCTGTTGCCGTCTGCACCAGTTAGACCAACGGCATTCACGCCCTGCTTTTGCAGTTGTGAAACGATTTTTTTATTGGATAGGCCCGCATAGCTCATTACGGCTACTTCGAGCATGGCGGCATCTGTAATGCGTCTGCCGTTTACCATTTTGGGGGATATACCCAATTGCTTGGCAAGTGCTGTTGCGTGTCTTCCACCTCCGTGTACCAAGAGTTTGGCTCCTTCCAAGCCAGCAAAAGCAGTAAGCACTTCTTGCAGCGCAGCAGCATCGTTGACCAAATGGCCTCCAACTTTTAGAATATGTAGCGCAGTTTTCACGACAGCAATGTTTTTAGTACTGCAGCAGCAGCATAGGTTCTGTTGTTGGCTTGCTCAATGACTTTGGAATTTGGACTATCTAATACGCCATCAGAAACCACTACATTTCTTCGAATAGGCAGGCAATGCATAAAGGCCGCATTGTTGGTTTCAGCCATTTTTTCTGGTGTTAACATCCATTCGTTGTCCGTCCGTAGAATCTGCCCATAGGCATCATACGAACTCCAGTTTTTGGCATAGACTACGTCCGCATCTTTGAGTGCTTCGGCTTGGTTTTGTACCACAGGAATCCCTTTGGTGATGCGTGGGTCAAGGTCATAACCTTCTGGATTGGCAATAACAAAGTCTGCATCTTGGTGCCCCATCATTCGTGCAAATGAATTTCCAACTGCGTGAGGCAATGCTTTTGGGTGTGGTGCCCATGTCAATACTACCTTTGGTTTTTTGGGCAATGACAACTCGGTTAGGGTCAGCGCATCTGCCAAAGCCTGTAGGGGGTGAGCCGTTGCACTTTCCATATTTAGGATGGGTACGCTAGCGTATTTGATAAAATTCTGCAACACTTGTTCAGATTCGTCTTTTTCTTTGTCTGTAAGCGTGGCAAAGGCACGTATGCCCACCACGTCGCAATACTGTGAAACCACCTGTGCAGCTTCTTTAACATGCTCCGAACGCAAACCTTCCATAATGGTTTTGTCTTCGTATTCTATGGCCCATGCTTCGTTACTGAAATTCATGACCATTACATCCATACCCAACAAACGACCTGCTTTTTGGGTGCTTAATCGCGTTCTTAAACTAGGGTTAAAAAACAAAAGCCCAAGGGTTTTGCGTTTACCCACCTGCTCAAATTGATAGGGGTTTGCTTTGATGTCTTTTGCCAGTTGCACTTGTGCATCAAAATTTGATAAATCGTTAAGCGTTAAAAACTGTTTCATCTAATTAAAATTTCGCAAACCACTTCGTCTCAATTTTCTCATGCTTGTGGGAGTTGCTGATTATTGTCAAATGCCCATAAAGGGCTTTCATAATGATTTTTCTAAGGCAGTAAAAAACTGATCAAGGTGTTTTTGCTGCACGGTTAGTGGAGGTAAAATCCGCAATAGCTTTTTGTTGCTACTACCTCCTGTAAATATGCGGTGTTCGTATATGAGTTTTTTGCGTAGTTTGCCTACTTCAAAGTTAAACTCCAATCCGAGCATCAGTCCACGTCCTTTCACTTTTTTCACACCGGGAATACGCTCAGCTCTTTTAATGAAAGTTTCGCCTAACAGAGTGGCGTGTTCCATTAATTTTTTCTTTTTTAATACGTCCAAAACTGCTAGACTTGCCTGACAAGCCAAGTGGTTTCCTCCAAAAGTAGTACCTAGCATACCATGCCAAGGTTTGATATTGGGATGTGCCAAAATACCACCTACTGGAAATCCGTTGCCCATGCCTTTGGCCATGGAAATAATATCAGGTGTAATGCCGTAGTGTTGAAAAGCAAAGAATTTGCCCGAGCGTCCAAAACCAGATTGTACTTCGTCTGCAATAAGACAGGTATCGGTCTCACGACAACTTTTTTCCACCTGTTTCATGAATTTTTCAGTGGGCATATCCAAACCACCAACGCCCTGAATGGCTTCGATGATAACGGCGCAGACATCGCCTTTTGACAAGGTTTCTGCCAGTCCTTTTTCATCCCCAAATTCAAGGAATATAACTTCTTGTTGCGCATTGAGTGGCGCAATAATTTTTGGGGTATCTGTTGCAGCAACAGCAGCACTTGTTCTGCCGTGAAAGGCATTCTTGAACGCTACTATTTTTGACTTACCCGTGTGGAAAGAGGCGAGCTTGAGTGCGTTTTCATTGGCTTCTGCTCCCGAGCTACACATAAACATTTGATAGCCTTCACATCCAGATTGTGCTTCAATTTCATCAGCCAGCTGCGTTTGCAATGGGTTTTGAATGGCATTGGAGTAAAAACCAATACGCGATAGCTGCTTTTTGAGCCTTCGGTTGTATACGGGGTTTTGGTGTCCTATGCTGATTACCGCATGACCACCGTATAAGTCCAGATACTTCTTTCTGTCTGCCCCATAGACATATACCCCTTTGGCCTTAACGGGTGTTACTTCATAAAGTGGATATACATCAAATAATGGCATAACTAGTCTTGTGCTATTTCGTTAATCTTTTTAAAGGAAGATACAATTCCTTGTATCAACGATGAACTCAGCCCTTGGTGTTCCATTTCGTTTAATCCTTCAATCGTACAGCCTCTTGGCGTGGTTACTTTATCAATTTCTTCTTCGGGGTGCGCACCTGTTTCAATAAGCAGCGAAGCTGCACCCATGGCAGTATACATAGACATTTTCATGGCTTCGTTGGCATCAAAGCCAAGTTGTACACCACCCTGCGTAGTGGCGCGTATTAATCGCATCCAAAAGGCAATACCAGAAGCGCAAATCACTGTTGCTGCACGCATATGCTGTTCTTCAATGACAATGCTTGTTCCCAAGCCGTTAAAAATAGCTTCGGCTATGGGCATACGTTCTGCACCCTTTTTGTTTGCACAAAGACAGGTCATGGATTTTCCAACCGATATGGCAGTGTTGGGCATCGACCTAATCATAAATACGTCAGTACCCAAAGTTTTCTCCATTTTGGCTAATGAGAAGCCCGTTACGGTAGAAATAAGTACGTGATTGTCGTGTAGTAAATCTTTGATTTCTTCCAACAATCCAACCAATTGTCTTGGTTGTACTGCAAGTATGATGATGTCCGATTCTTGTACGGCTTTTTTGTTGTCAGCGGTTACATAGGTATTGGCGTATTCTGTCCAAGAGGCAATGCTTTCAACAGATCTGCGTGTCAAATAAAGCTGCGTTAGGCTGTTGTTTGTGATAAGCCCTCGTCCAATGCTTAGTCCTAGATTTCCGGCTCCTAAAATGGCTATTTTCATAATTAAAAAGAAGTTGATTTTAAATGTAATCCTGTTGTTTGTTCTAATCCGAACATAAGGTTCATGTTTTCTATGGCCTGACCTGATGCTCCTTTCAATAAGTTGTCAATGATACTGGTTATTAGCAATTGCCCTTCGTGCAAGTGCAGGTGTACCAAACACCTGTTGGTGTTCACTACTTGTTTGAGTGCTAGTGGCGCACGGCTAACAAACGTAAACGTGCAGTTGTTGTAGTAGTTCTCAAAAATGGCATAGGCATCTTCCAAGCTCCCGTCAAATGGGGTATAGGCCGTAGCAAATATTCCTCTGGTAAAGTTTCCTCTAATGGGAAGGAAGTGTAATTTGGCGTTGCTGCCTTGCTCTTGCGCAATGGTTTCACCTATTTCGCCCAAATGCTGATGCACAAATGGTTTGTAGTAGGAAATATTGTTGTTTCTCCAGCTAAAATGACTGGTCGCTGAAGGAACAGCACCTGCGCCCGTGCTTCCCGTAATCGCATTGATGTGAACGTCTTGGGATAATTTTTTTGCTGCTGCTAGTGGTACTAACGCCAATTGGATGGCAGTCGCGAAACAGCCTGGGTTGGCAATCGCATGCGCAGATTTAATCTGTTCTTTGTTTACTTCAGTAAGCCCATAGACATAAGAACGCCCCATGAAATAGTGGTCGTCTTTAAGTCTAAAATCGTTGCTTAAATCAATGATTTTGGTGTTGTCGTTTACCACGTTGTCGTGTAAAAAGGCAGCTGAATTGCCATGTCCAAGGCATAGAAACAATACATCTACTTCTTGGCTTAATTCTGCCGAGAAGGGCATATCCAATACGCCAATTAAATCTGTATGGGTTTCGGAAACGGCTTTTCCTGCTCTGGTGGTACTGTATACAAAGTCGATTTTTACATTGGGATGCAGTACCAACAATCGTAAGAGTTCACCTCCTGTATATCCTGCCCCGCCTACAACGCCTACGCTTATGTTATTTATTGACATGCTGATAAATTTTTCCGGCATTGGCCGATAGTTTAATAAATCCTTTTGCTTCGTCTGCAGTCCAGGCTTCATTGGCTTCTCCATAGGTACCAAATGAATTGTCCATCAAATCAAAATTAGATTCGATTCCGTCAAGTGTGAATCGGTAGGGGTGAAGTGTGACAAAAACAGTTCCGGTTACCGTCTGCTGGCTGCTGCTTAGCAAGGCTTCGAAGTCACGCATTACGGGGTCTAGGTATTGACCTTCGTGAAGCATCATACCGTAATAAGAACCGATATAATCTTTGTGGTGAAGTTGCCATTTGCTCAAGGTGTGCTTTTCCAACAGCTGATGCGCTTTGATACTCACCAAGGCTGCTGCGGCTTCAAAACCAACACGTCCTTTGATACCGATAATGGTATCACCCACGTGAATGTCTCTACCAATAGCAAATGCACCCGCAAGTGTTTGTAATTGCTGAATGGCTTCAACTGGGCTGTAAGTGGTATTGTTGATTCCGACCAATTCCCCTTTGTCAAAATGCAACGAAATTTCCTCTGCTGCTATCTTTGTGCAATCGCTAGGGTAAGCACTATCGGGCAGTGGCTCACGAGATTTTAAGGTTTCGCTGCCGCCAACAGATGTTCCCCACAAGCCTTTGTTGATGGAATATTGTGCTTTTTCCCAAGACCAATCCACGCCGTGTTCTTTTAAATAGGCAATTTCATCTTCTCTTGAAAGCTTTTGATCTCTGATGGGTGTAATAATTTCAATCTGTGGTGCTCGTGTTTGGAAAATTAAATCAAAACGCACTTGGTCGTTTCCAGCGCCTGTACTCCCATGTGCGATAGCTGTTGCACCAATCTTTTTGGCGTGTTCTACTATGGCTACCGCTTGGGTTACACGCTCGGCACTTACCGAAAGGGGATAGGTGCTGTTTTTGAGTACGTTTCCAAAAATGAGGTATTTAACGATGTCTTGATAGAACGTTTCTACCGCTTCGATGCTCGTATAAGATGTTGCACCCAAAGTTAAAGCTTTGGATTCCAAGGCTAAAACCTCTGCAGCATCAAAACCACCGGTATTTACACTAACGGCATGTACTTCATAGCCCGCCTCGCTCAACGACTTTACGCAATAGGAAGTATCGAGTCCCCCACTGTATGCTAAAACTAATTTCTTATTCATTTTTTATCTCTTTTAAATGCTTTTTTAAATGATTGTATGCTTCCAACAATGCCATTGCTGCCTTTCTTGGCTGGATCGTAAAGCATCCCCGTACACAAACACATACTTTGCTTGGTACGTGTGAGTACATCGTAATTCTTACAGGTTTGACAGCCTTTCCAAAAGGCAGGGTCATCTGTTAGTTCAGAAAAGGTAACAGGCTTGTAGCCCAAGTCATAATTGATTTTCATAACCGGCAGACCAGTAGTAATCCCAAATATCTTAGCACCCGGATACTTTTCTTTGGTGTAGTTGAAAATTTGCGTTTTAATTTTTTTGGCAAGTCCAATACCCCTAAAGTCTGGAGAGACGATGAGACCGGAGTGGGCCACGTATTTTTCGTGTCCCCATGCTTCTATATAGCAGAAACCCGCAAAGGTATCTCCATCTAGCGCAATAATGGCATTTCCAGATTCGATTTTTTGTTGAATATACTCTGGAGTGCGACGAGCAATTCCTGTTCCACGCACTTGTGCTGAACTTGAAATGGTTTCCGAAATGATTGCTGCATACCTAACGTGTATGCGTTTAGCTACTTGAATTTCCATGCTACTGGATTGAAAAGAAAAAAATTAGACTGAAAAAAAACGGAGAGGGAAACCGGACACACCTAAGTTTCATATACAGTGAATTACCCCAAGGGGCGACGAGCGCGCGGGGAGAAAGTGATTCGTGAAACTTGATTTACAGTCACAGTGCAAATATATATTTTTTTTTAAAGCGATGATGCTATCGCCATTAATTAAGTAATTTTGTTAAATAAGTGAAGCAAAAAGTTGGTAACACGCTCAAAAACAGTCTTTAACGTAAAAAACTACCCCGATATCAAGGCACAACTCTTGGATTGGGCTAAAGAGTCATCGCCTATTGCGTGGTTTGATTCCAACGATTATCCCCATCAAAATAACGATTTTGACGCCATTCTTGCCCTAGAAACATTTGAAGAAAAACCTTGGTATACGTCCGAAAAGGAGTTGCAAAACGTTATTGGAACCGACTGGGTCTTTGGTTTTTTTAGTTACGAATACAATGCTTCATGGGAGCAAGTTACGCCCACCAATCCCTCTTTTTTATCGGTGCCGCACCTTCAATTCTTTAAGCCCAAAAAAATATGGTTACTCAAAGGCGATTTACTTACAGCACTTTATTTAGAATCGGATAATCCAGCGGTTGACTTTGAATGTATTACAAATAGCGTTACTAGAATCGAAATATCTTTGATGACCATTGATTTGTCGCCGCGCATCAGTAAGGATATCTATTTGCAACACGCAAACGCACTCAAGGATCATATCATGCGTGGTGATATTTATGAAGTAAATTACTGTATGGAGTGGTATGCCGATGAAGTGGATGTTTCGCCCATGGCCTTATTCAATGCACTAAATCGTATCGGCAAGACACCCTTTTCTGCCTTTCTTTCTTTTGACAATACCTATTTGATGTCTGCCTCACCCGAACGTTTTTTACAACGCAGAGGCAATACACTTATATCACAACCCATCAAGGGAACTGCCGCAAGACATGAGGATGCCGTTATGGATAAATCGATAGCCGAAGCATTAAAGCTTGATGCCAAAGAACGTTCTGAAAACATCATGATAACAGACCTGGTACGCAACGATCTTTCTAGAATTGCCCAAAAAGGCTCTGTTATGGTTAGCGAGCAGTGTGCGGTATATCCTTTTGCACAAGTGCATCAAATGATTTCAACCGTTAAGGCTCAGTGTAATCCCGCCTTTTCTTCTTTAGACATCATCAACGCTTGTTTTCCGATGGGCAGCATGACAGGCGCACCCAAGCAACGCGCCATGGAACTTATCAATCAATACGAACACGGACAACGTGGGCTGTACAGTGGGGCAGTGGGTTATTTTGCTCCAAACGGCGATTTTGATTTTAATGTGGTAATCCGAAGTCTGGTTTATGATGCTGCTTCAAAATACCTGTCCACACATGTGGGAAGCGCACTTACCGCAGCTGCCGACCCATCAAAAGAATACGATGAATGTCAGCTTAAGGTCAAGGCTATTAAGCGTGTTTTAGCAAACAAAAAAACAATCCCCAATACCCATGGAACAAAGGTTTAAAGACCATATTATCTCTCTTTTGGGCACACCCAAAAAGCATCGCTTCTTACTAGGAGTTAGCGGCGGTGTGGACAGCGTGGTGTTGGCACATTTGTTACATACACTACAAATTGATTTTGGCATTGCACACGTAAATTATGGGTTGCGTGGAGCGGATAGCGATGCCGATGAGCAGTTGGTTCGTGACTTGGCGACTTCACTTGGTGTTGCTTGCCATGTAACACAGGGACCCATAGACCCCGCTGCATCGGGTATTCAAGAAAAAGCACGCGACTTACGCTATAATTGGCTTAAGGAAGTGCTTGAAAGCAATACTTATGACACTATAATGACTGCACATCACGCAGACGACCAATTGGAAACCTTATTTATGCGTTTAACAAGAGGTAGTGGCATTGAAGGTTTAGGTGGAATTCAAGATAAAAAGGGTTTTTTGGTGCGTCCGCTATTGCCCTTTCGAAAAGATGAAATCTTGGCTTATGCCAATGAACAAAAACTGAATTGGCGTGAGGATGTATCCAACAGTTCTACCAAATATTTACGCAATGCCATTCGGCATAAGGTATTGCCGTCTTTTTTGGAATTGTCTCCTCAAGCAGCTGCCAACACGCTGACTAGTATGCAACATTTACGTGATGCCTTTGCAGGCATGCAGTTGCAACTGCAAAACATTAAAACAGATTGGAAGCAGCTAGGAGAAGTCTTGAAAATCCCTTTCTCATCTATTGACGTATTACACCCAAAAAGCTTTTGGCTGCATCATTTGTTTGCGCCTTATGGCTTTGATGTCAAAGAAGTTGAAAAATTATTGGACACCCATGCAGGAAAAAAATGCAACGCAGAAAAATATGTTTTAACACGAGAACGCGATCATTTGATTTTGACACCCACAGCTGCAACTCCTCTAATTGAACAAGACTATTACTTGGTTCCTGAAGCAGGAATAGAAACCCCCATCAAACTTAAGATTTCAACAGATGTTGCTACGCCCAAGCCTACGGCTAAGTGCGCTGTTTTAGACAAGAATAAACTGGATTTCCCTTTGATTTTGCGACGTTGGAAGACAGGCGATGTGTTTTATCCTACGGGCATGATAGGCAAGAAAAAAGTGGCTAAGTTTTTCAAAGACGAAAAAATGTCTGCGCTAGACAAAAAGAAACAATGGTTGCTGTGTTCGGGAGACGACATTGTTTGGGTAGTAGGCAAACGAATTAATCGTAAATTTGTGGCCGTAGCCAATACAACTACGCTCCAAATCCAACTTGTATGAGATATTTCCTTTTTCTTTTTTGCTGCATAAGTTTCTCTTGGGGGCAAGATCCCGTGAAATGGAGTGCGCAAGCACGACAAACCGACACCACCACCTATGATGTAATCCTTAAAGCAGACATTCAAGACAACTGGAAACTGTATGATGTAATCCTTCCCGATGGAGGTCCTTTGCCCACCGTATTGCTGTGGAAAAACGCAACGGCTGTGGGTACATTGCAAGGCAGTAAGCCCAAAACGGGCTACGATGTTATTTTTGAAATGGATTTGGCCTATTACTCCAAAGAATTGATGTGGGTACAGTCTGTAACTACAGAAGATGATATTATCGAATTGCTTATTGAGTATCAGGCTTGTGATGATGCGCTCTGCATCTTTCGAGAAGAGCCTTTGTCTATTCTAACCGATGGATCGTTAGTCAATGCGGTTGAACGTGACCTGACGGATGTCCAGCTTGGCGGCAATAACTTAAAATTAAACCTAAAAAATACCGAATTATTAGAAGCTTCTGGTCCCGATGTCAAGGCATCTTGGTGGCGTATTTTTGTCTTGGGTCTTTTAGGAGGTTTTCTTGCGCTATTAACCCCTTGTGTGTTTCCGCTTATTCCCCTTACCGTATCGTATTTTTCCAAAAGTAGTGTGAGTCGTGCGGTGGGCATTAGGCGTTCGCTTTCTTATGCCTTTTCCATTATTGGGATATATGCGCTGTTGAGTTTGCCTTTCCACTTTTTGGATCAACTGCGACCTGAGGTGTTGAATGCCATAGCCACCAATGTGGTGCTCAATCTTATCTTTTTTACCGTTTTTGTGGTTTTTGCACTTTCCTTTTTTGGATTATTTGACCTGACCTTGCCTTCAAAATGGTCTGCAAAATCAGATGCCGCAGCGACACGCTCCTCCTATTTAGGTATCTTTTTTATGGCACTGACACTTGCCGTGGTTTCCTTTTCGTGTACAGGGCCTATATTGGGTTCTTTGCTTGTAGGTTCGCTTACCGCTGATGGTGGCGCCATGCAGCTTACCGCTGGTATGGTAGGTTTTGGAACGGCCTTGGCATTGCCTTTTGGGGTACTGTCTTTCTTTCCCAATGTATTGCGCAAGCTGCCCAAATCGGGTGGTTGGTTGCAGCATGTAAAGGTGTCACTTGGTTTTGTTGAACTCGCCCTGGCATTGAAGTTTTTATCGAATGCTGATATGGTACAAGGTTGGGGCATACTCCCACGTGAACTCTTTATTGCCATTTGGATGTTGATATTGTTGTTGTGGGCTGTTTACCTATTTGGGGGCTTTGGTTTTATGCATCCCAAACCCAAAAAGAATAGCACAATGCAAAAGGCATTGGGTGTTTTGGTGGTCTTGTTTGTTGCGTATTTGGGACAGGGATTGGTACCCAACCAACAATCGCCTTTGCGCGCATTGAGCGGCTTTCCACCACCTGCTTTTTATTCTGTCTATGAAACTGAGTCCGACTGTCCGTTAAACCTTGACTGTTATAAGGATTACGAAACGGGTAGGGCAGCTGCCATTGTGCAGCAAAAACCCATATTACTGGATTTTACAGGTTGGGCTTGTGTCAACTGCAGAAAGGTAGAGGAAAACATTTGGACCCAGCCAGAGGTGTATAAGTTGTTGCGTGATGAGGTGGTGGTGATTTCACTTTATGTGGATGACCGTAAGCCTTTGCCTAAAGCAGACCAACAAACCATTACCTATGCTGATGGCAGTAGCCGTGTTTTGGAAACGGTAGGACAACAGTGGTCGGCTTTTCAGGCAATTAACTTTAAGTCGGTTTCCCAGCCCTATTATATCTTGCTACAACCCGATGGTAGGATTCTTAACCCACCCATTCAATATACTGATAAGGCCACCTATTTGGCTTGGCTTAAAGAAGGGATTGGTGCGGTGAGTAAATCACCCCAACCGTTGGTACCCGCCTTTGGCATAGAGTAGGGGGTTGCCTTCAAAGTTTTCCCCATCAGTCACCTGACCGTAATACACAATATGGTCGCCTACTGTTTCGTGTTTGATAATCTTACCCGTTAAGTAGCCAAGCCCTCCTTTAATTACTGGGACTGTTTTTGAAAGCATTTCGACTTGCTCGAAACGTGTTTCTTGACTGTTTTTGGAAGAGGCAAAAGCATTGGAAACGGCCTCTTGTTCGTCTTATAAGATGTTTATGGCAAAGGTCATACTCGCTTGACAAGCAGCATTGGTTTCCGATTTGGTTTTTAAAC
>ERZ1048068.944-NODE-944-length-24189-cov-5.079390_pt1 | contig 24189 bp, 20 predicted proteins | sample MGYA00383098_ERZ1048068 | MGnify/ENA primary metagenome ERZ1048068 (study PRJEB29581, sample SAMEA5548368) | metagenome | biome: marine; feature: coastal; material: water | depth 1 m | study: Short-term variability in the microbial, nano- and picoplankton dynamics... | reverse complement strand
TAAAAAAAAGATTAAAATAAGGTTTTTCATATGTTAGAATACAATTTTATTTTAAGTAGTAACCAATAAACACAAACATAGGTTAAAAATGCTGTTTTTAAAAAGCATTCTATATTTTTTTGACTTTATGAAATTTTTATAGATTGTAAACGCTTCAATTGTGTTCAAATTGTTATTTTTGATTTTATTCTATTATATATATAAATGGGTTTACTAAGAACAATATTTTTTATTCTTCTTTTTTATTATGTTTTTAAGTTTTTAGCAAGATTATTTGCGCCTTTTCTAATTAAAAAAGCTGCAGAGACGATCAAAAATAAAGCGGAACAGCAATATCAAGGAAAACAACAACAATCCAAAAGTAAAGTACCTGAGGGAGAAACTGTGATAGATAAGCAGCCAATGAATCAGAAGAAAAGTAAGGGTTCTGTGGGGGAATATGTTGATTTTGAGGAGATTGATTGATCACAAATAAACAAGTATTTTATATTTTAAACTAGATATTAATTTAAAAGTATTCACTTGAAATTTTCTAATAAAGTTATTCCTTACATCATTGCTTTGGTAATATTTGTATTGGCCTCAATTGTATATTTCCATCCTATTTTAGATGGAAAAAAGCTACATCAATCTGACATTACTCAATTTACCGGAATGGTAAAAGATATAAATGACTTTAGAGCTAAGAATAATACAGAGCCTTATTGGACTGGAGCTTCTTTTAGTGGTATGCCAGCCTATCAGATAAGTGCTTATTATCCAAATGATTTTGTTAGAATCTTAGACAAAGCCCTACGATTTTTACCAAGACCAGCAGATTATACTTTTTTATATTTTTTGAGCTTTTTTGTATTGATGATGGCTTTGAAAGTAAATTGGAGATTGGCAATTTTAGGGTCATTGGCCTTTGGGTTTTCTACTTATTTAATTATCATATTTGGTGCAGGACATAACGCAAAAGCACATGCAATTGCATATATGCCAATGGTTTTAGCCGGAGTAGTGTGGGTTTTTCAAAAAAGATATATTCTTGGTTTTATAACCACAGGTCTAGCAATGGCCTTAGAAATTTATACAAACCATCCTCAGATGACCTACTATCTTGGATTCTGTTTACTGATTATGGGTATTATCGAGTTGATACATGCAATTAGATTGAAGACATTCTCTGTTTTTATGAAACAAGGGATCATAATTATTGCTGCTGTTTTATTAGGTATTGCTGCAAATTCTTCTCGTTTAATGGCAATGAAAGAATATGCTGATTTTAGTACAAGAGGAAAATCTGAACTAACGATAGATCCTAAAGGGAGTATTAAAGTCGCTTCAAATGGTTTAGAAAAAAGTTATATCACAGAATATAGTTACGCAAAATTAGAAACTTTTAATTTATTCATTCCACGTTATATGGGTGGTGGTACTGTTGAAGAATTAGAAGCGGACTCAGAATTTTATCAATTATTAGAAAAAAAAGCAGGTAAAAAAGTAGCTAAAGATTATTCTAAACAAGTTTTAACCTATTGGGGAGACCAAACAATTATAGAGGCTCCTGCCTATATTGGTGCGGTACTATTTTTTCTATTTTTTTTAGGTTTATTCCTAGTAAAAGGACCATTAAAACAATGGTTGTTTGCTGCAACAATCTTCTCTATCTTGATGAGTTGGGGAAGAAACTTTGAATTTTTAACGAACTTTTTTATTGATTATTTTCCTTTATACAATAAGTTTAGAGCTGTTTCTTCTATTCAAGTTATTGCAGAATTGTGCGTGCCAATACTAGCTATACTAGGGCTAAAACAATTTTTTTCATCAGAAGTATCTTTGGATGAAAAACAAAAGAATTTAAAAAAAGCGATTTATCTTTTTGGTGGTTTGGCAGTTTTTGGGTTTTTGTCAGCGCATGTATTTTCATCTTTCGAAGGATTACGTGATTCCCAATACAATCAATTGAAAGGGTTAGTAGATGCTTTAATTGCAGATAGAAAATCTATGTTATTAATAGATACTTTTCGCTCTATAGTTTTAATGTTACTTTCTGCAGGAATTTTATGGATGTTGTTGAAAAATAAATTAAAACAAGCAGTTGTAGTAATCGCATTGATGATTTTAGTTCTATTTGATTTAATTTCAGTGAATAAAAAGTATGTAAATGAAGATGATTTTAAAGCATCAAGAAACATAGACAAGCCTTTTATTGCCTCAAATGCAGATAAACTTATACTACAAGATAAAACACATTTTAGAGTTGGTAATTTCACTGTAAATCCAATGAACGATGGAAGTACTTCTTATTTTCATCACTCTATTGGAGGTTATCATGCTGCAAAAATGATGCGTTATCAAGAGTTGTTTGAATATCAAATTGCAAAAAATAATATGCAGGTTTTAAACATGTTAAATGCCAAGTATTTTATTGTAGGTAACGATAAAGGAGAGAAACAAGCTCAGCAAAACCCCGATGCAAATGGAAATGCCTGGTATGTTCAAGATATAAAAATTGTTAACTCTGCAAATGAAGAAATGCAAGCATTGGATTCTTTAAATACTAAAAGTGAAGTTGTTATTGATAAAAGTCATTTGAAAAGAAAAATTAATTTCAAGATAGAACAAGATTCTACAGCAACCATAGAACTTCTTAATTACAATGTTACTTCATTAAGTTATCAATCCAAAACTGAAAGAGAGCAATTTGCTGTGTTTTCTGAAATTTATTACAAAGATGGATGGAATGCTTATGTTGATGGAAAATTAACACCTCATTACAGAGTGAATTACGTTTTAAGAGGAATGACAGTTCCTGCAGGAGAGCATATCATAGAATTTAAGTTTGAGCCAAAAGTAATTCAACAAGGACAAATAATTTCTATTTTTTCTTACGCTATGTTATTTTTGATACCCGTTGGATGGTTTTTTTATCAAAAGAAGAAGAAAGCATGAAAATAGGAATGATTCTAGATGCAAAATTTCCTCCTGATCCAAGGGTAGAAAACGAGGCAGTTTCTTTAATCAATGCAGGACATGAAGTTTTTATTTTTTGTTTAAAATATTCTGATGAAAAAGGATCAGAAATAATTAATGGTATTCAAGTAAAAAGATACTCTTCCAATAAAATGGAGTATAAATTATCTGCTTTAGCATATACAATTCCTTTGTACAGTCTTTTAATGAAAATAAAGATCGAATGCTTTATTTTAAAAACCAAAATTGATGTTTTACATATTCATGATATGCGAATTGCGCAAGCAGTTTTTAATGCGAATAAAAAATACAAACTTCCAGTGGTTTTAGATTTACATGATAATGTTCCTGAAGTAATGAAACTATATCCTCATCTTCAAAAATTTCCAGGGAAATATATTATTTCACCAAAAAAATGGAAAATTAAAGAAAGAGAATTTATAGAAAGAGCGAATAACGTTATTTCCGTTTCTCCAGAATTTCTTGAAGATTTAGAGAAAAGAATTCCCTCTTCAAAAGATAAGTTAGTATTAGTGCCAAACACTATTAGAAAATCATTTTATAGTTTATACAAAATTGATGAAACTATAATGAAAAGGTATAAAAATAATTTTGTTATTTTATATTTGGGTGATACTCATTTACGAAGAGGTCTAAAAACTGCTATTAACGCAACAGAAAAATTAAAATCTAAAATTCGAAATTTGAAGCTTGTAATTGTAGGTAAAAATACAACAGATTCAATCTTAAAAAAATATGTTCAAGACTTAAAATTAGAGGATTTTGTAGATTTTGAAGGATGGCAGAATGTAAGTTTATTTCAATCTTATATTTTGGCAAGTCATGTTTGCATCTCTCCGTTGCACAGAAATTTACAGCATGACGTAGCGTATGCTAATAAGATATTTCAATATATGAGTTTTGGAAAACCACTTTTGGTTAGTGATGCAATCGCTCAAAAAAAAATAGTAGAAAAAAACAATACAGGATTAGTTCATAAAGAAAAAGATGTCGAAGATTTTTCTTCTAAAGTTATTACGCTTTATAAAGATGAGGAATTAAGATCAAAACTAGGAAAAAACGGAATGGATTTTGTTAGAAATGAGTTTTCATGGGAAAAAACCTCTAAAAAATTAATTGAATTATATGATAATTTAACAGTTTGAAAGTATTAATTATTACCTATTATTGGCCTCCTGCTGGAGGGTCTGGAGTTCAGCGATGGTTGAAGTTCGTAAAGTATTTGCAAGAATATGGTATAGAACCTGTTGTATATACTGTTGATAATGCTAGGTACCTTAAAGAAGATAAGACCCTTTTAGACGATGTTCCTAGAAATACTAAAGTTTTAAAACATTCTATCTGGGAACCTACAGATCTGCTTTTTTGGAAGAAAAAAAAATCTCAAAAAAGTGGAATTTCTAATATTAGTGAAAATCGTTTTTTATCCTTTATTCGAGGTAATTTTTTTATTCCTGACCCAAAAGTATTTTGGGTGAATTCTTCTGTAAAATTTCTTCAAAAGTATTTAAATTCAAATGAAGTTGATGCTATTATTTCCACAGGTCCTCCTCACAGTATGCATTTGATAGCTCAGAAATTACACAAAAAAAACAAGTTAAAATGGATTGCAGATTTCAGAGACCCGTGGACAGATTTATATTATAATAAAGATTTTAGTGAACAATCATTTGCAAAAAAGAAAAATAAAATATTAGAAAAATCGGTGTTAAAAAATGCAGACTGTGTGCTTACTGTTAGTGAAAGTCTTAAAGAACAGTTCTCCATAAATGCAAGAAGAGTAGAAGTAATTACCAATGGTTATGACAATGAAATACGAAGTGCAGAAGATACTGTTTTAGATAAATTGTTTACAATTTCATATATCGGGCTATTGCCAAAACAAAGCAATTCAAAACTTTTTTTTAAAGTTTTACAAGAACTTTGTTCTCAGAATGAAGATTTTAAAAATGATTTAAAATTAAATTTTATTGGTGATATTTCTGATGATGTAAGGGTAGAAGTTTTAAAGAATAACTTAGAAAAAAACACAAGTTTTAAAGGCTATGTAGATCATGAAAAAGCAATTGAATTTCAGAATAAAGCACAGGTTTTATTATTGTTAATTCCAAATATTGAAAAGTCTAAAGGAATTTTAACCGGTAAATTATTTGAATATTTAATTGCAAAAAGACCAATTTTAGCGATAGGTCCTGAAGATGGAGATTTAGCAGAAATCTTAAAAGAAACAGACTCAGGTATACTTATTGATTTTAGTAATCGTGAACAATTATCATCAGAAATACTAAAATTTTATCACCAATATAAAAAAGGAAATTTAAAAGTGAATTCTAAAAATATTGGGAAATATCACAGAAAAGAATTAACTAAAAAGTTAGCTTTCATTATTAAAAGTTTACATTCGTAATATGGGTATTATTTTTAAGCAATCTTTAAAGAATACATTTTTTATCTATTTAGGTTTTGCCTTTGGTGGTATAAACACGTTGTTTTTATATACTCGTTTTTTAGACGATGAATACTATGGTTTAGTAACTTTTTTGTTATCTACTTCAAACCTACTAATGCCTTTAATTGCCCTCGGAATTCATCATACAATTATAAAATTTTTTTCGAGCTATTTGACAAAAGTTGAAAAAGATCGTTTTTTGACGTCTGTCCTTTTTTTACCCTTCTTAGTAGCAATACCAATTGCTTATTTTGGAAACTATTTTTACCAAGAAATAGGCGATTATTTATCAGTAGAAAATCCAATTATTAAAGAGTACACCTTTATTATTTTTTTAGTTGCATTATCGACCTCCTATTTTGAGATTTTTTATGCTTGGGCTAAAGTTCAGTTTCAGTCAGTATTTGGTAATATTTTGAAAGAATTGTACAATCGAGTAGTTGTAATGATCTTATTATTTCTTGTTTATTTTGGTTTTATTTCAAAAACAGAATTCATATACTATTTGACAGGTGCTTATTTTATTAGAATGTTTATTATGATGTTCTATGCACTCAATTTATACATGCCAAAATTCACATTATCGATACCAGATAATTTTAAAGAAGTAATCCGTTTTTCAGGATATATTATTTTGGCGGGTAGTGCAGGAGCTATTATTTTAGATATTGATAAATACATGATTCCAGGCAAAGAATCTTTAGTAAAAGCTGCTTATTATTCTGTAGCCGTTTTTATTGGTTCTTTTATAGAAGCTCCGAGTAGAGCTATGCTCACTATTTTACAGCCTTTAACTTCTAAAACATTAAATGAAGATAATCACGAAGAAGTAGCATCATTGTATAAAAAAAGCTCTATAAATCTATTGTTAATAAGTGGTCTTTTCTTTGTGTTAATTAATGCAAACATAAAGCAGTTATATAAATTATTACCTGACGAATATGCAGGAGGCGTATTCGTTGTCTTTGTGATTTCTTCTCTTAAATTATATAACGGTTTACTGGGTAACAATGGCGCCATCATAAATAATTCTAAGTTTTATAGAATAACGCTACCAATTAGTATCTCTATGGCTTTGTCCGTGTATTTTTTGAATAAACTCTTTTACTATGAGTTAGAGATGGGTACAGATGGTCTAGCATTAGCTACGTTGATTGTTATTTTTCTTGCAAATTCTTTTAAACTATTTTTTGTAAAAACTAAGTTCTCAATTACACCTTATACGAATAAGACATTTAAGATGATTTTAATAATCGCTATTTTATATTTATTTTTCAACTTTTGGGATTTTCCAATTGAAAATATTTATTTATTAAAATTTCCAATTCATCCTCTCATTAACATTTTCCTAAAAAGTATTCTAATAGTAGTAATTTATCTTTTTTTAATTTTTAAGTTTAATATATCCTTCGAGTTGAGTAATCTATTCAAAAAATATTTCAAATAACAATCTACATTATAGATGATCATATGAAAAAGGAGTCCTATTGATATGGTTCTTGTTTTTTTCAAAATACAAATAAAATGTATTATGTTGGCTCTTTAAGAATGCAGGAAATAAAATCCAATACCAGGTATAATTCTTGTCAAATATGAGTGTTTCTATTAAATGGTCTAAATCTAAAAGCATGCTTTAAATAAAAGTGAAGTAAATCATTTTCCATTTTTCTTTAAATAATAAAAAGGCAATTATTACTGGAAAAATAAAACCCATAATGGACAAACAATTTTAATATCATATGCTGTAAATGTAAAAAAGACTTGTTGATCAACAAGTCTTTTTATAATTATAGAAACATAAATGAAATTTAATATTTGGGGGAAATGTTTCCTAATGCTTAAATATACAATAATGATCTTCTATATTTCTCAACATAGTTGTATAGAATAATTTTATTTTGAATAATACTCTTTTCTAATTCTACTTAATTGTGTTGGAGTAATATTTAAGTAAGATGCAATATGATATCGTTGAATTAGATTTTCAATGTTAGGAATTTCTCTTCTTAATTTTATGTACCTCTCAGTAGCATTTAAGATTGATAGATCATAAATTTTATTTTCAGAAGTAGTATATATTCTTTCGAGGACTTTAATGTAGAAGCTAAAAAACTCTAAGTTTAAATTTTTTGGAGTAAATAATTCATAGAAATTCCCCTCTAATATTTCACAATCTGTTAAGCAATCAAAAATTAAAGTTGAGGGTTGTTTTTTAATAAGGTCAGTTAAAGGAGCGAAAACACAGATGCCCTTATGTAATATTTTAATATGTTCTTTTCCTTTTGGACCTATTATATAACTTCTAACAATTCCCTCTTTCAAGATATAAAATTTTGATGAATTATCACCGAGTTTTACAATGCTTTCATTTTTCTTATATGAGGTTGTTTTTAATCTATTTGTTAATTTTTCAACAAAGTCTTTAGATGCTGAAGAAGAATAAAGTTCAATAAATTTTTTTATAAAGCTCATATTATTGTTAGGGAAATAAAATGAAAACTTTTTCTAATAGCAATCTATGTTTTAAAATTACAATAATGATCTATAAGTATCATAAACATAGGTTAATAGATTTAAAAATTATTTTGAATAATTCTCTTTTTTAATTCTACTTAATTGAGTTGGAGTGACGTTTAAATAAGAGGCAATATGATATTGTTTAATTAGATTTTCAATAGTAGGTTTTTCTTTCTTTAGTTTTTTAAACCTTTCTGTAGCATTTAATATTGATAAATCATGAATTTTATTATCAGTTCTTACATACATTTCTTCAAGAATTTTCGAATACAGAATTGAAAATTCTAAATTAGAATTTGTCAAAGCTAACAAATCAGTGTAATTTCCTTCTAAAATTTCGCAATCTGTGAGACAATCAAAAGAATAAAGTGATGGTTTTTTTTTAATAAGAGCAGTCATTGGAGCAAAAATATTATTTTTTGTATATAATATTTTAATATGCTCTTTTCCTTGAGATTCAACTATATAACTTCTAACAATTCCCTTTTTTAAGATGTAAAATTTTGAGGGAATTTCTTTTAATTTTACAATAATTTCTTTTTTCTTGAATTTTTTTTTGGTTAAAAGATTACTTAACTTTTCAGCAAAGGCATCAGATTGTGAGGGGAAATAATCTTCTGTAAATGTTTTTAAAAAATCCATACATAATAAATTTTATTAAAGTTACATTTTTTATTTTAAATAACTTATGGCGTTTGGACCTTCCATAAAAAGAAGGTCTAAAGTTGATAAATTATCAATATATCCATGTTTGTCGTCAAACATTTGTATGTATGATTTTTGTGATTGTTTTGGTTGTTTTTTTGTGTCAGCAAGTTTTCTAAAGTCATTTTTATTCCCCTCTAAAATGTATTCTTTGGTTTTAGAGTATTGCTGGTTTATTTGTAAAGCATCTGAAATAAATAAAAAGGTATCAATATTTACATCTTGTAAAAAAGTGTATTTTTTTGTGAAAATTGACAATAAATCATCTTCGTAAAACTCATAAAAAGGAGAGGTTCTATAGGCTGTCTGTAAAGATTTCAAATGATGCTCTTGCCAAGGAACATCATTTTCAACCAACATGTCTTTAGTTTTTTTTCTTTCAGAGGATCCTTTATTCTTATTTTTTAGAGGAATGTTCAACAACTGTTTTCCATTAGAATTATAGATATAGCATCTATTCCTATAGCTTTGTTTCTGAAAATTATCTTGCATCTCAAAAGATATAGAATCAGATTTTATAATTTCAGAATATTGAGATATTGGAGAAAAATACGTAGGAATAAACAAAGCCATTTCCCTTATTTTTTAAGAGTTTTCTTCTTCTTTTTGTAAAAATTATAACCCATATAAAGGCCAATCAACACTAAAACTAAATATCTGTAAGAAACAGGTTTGCCATCACCATGAACTCTGGTAAACAATCTATTCCAACGAATGGACTTTAATTTAGCTCCAAAAGAAGCTGCATTTGCATCCCAACTAAACCAAATCATTACGGGTTTTCCTAACACATGATCAAAAGGAACATAGCCCCAATAACGAGCATCTAACGAGTTATGTCTGTTGTCTCCAATCAAATAAAAATAATCTTGTTTGAATGTATAAGAATCTACCTTTTTTCCATTGATAAAAATATTTTCTCCAATAACTTGTAGGTCATTGTTTTCATAATTTCGGATAATTTGTTCGTAAAAGGGTAATGATTCAGAAGTTAATTCTACAGAGCTTCCTGCTTTTGGAATGTAAATTGGACCAAAATTATCTTGACTCCAACCTAATTTCTCTATGTGTGGAAATATGGCATTATCAGCTCCATGATTTACCTTTTTTAAAGACACAGTATATGGGTATTTCATTAAGCGATTAACTTCCTCTTCAGTTAAATTGATATTAATTTTATTCTCAACAGAAACCATTTTTAATTTTCTTGCTAAGTCAGTATTTATACCTCCAGCAACCTCTGTATAAAGAGAGTCTGATCCAATTTTAGCTAAATTTCCATTCTTTTTTATTGCATCTTGTACCTTAGAATTATTCCAATATTCAGACAAAATTTTATAAACTCCCGTTCTTTCCTTATCGATTAAAAATTTAGGATAAGTACTCTGACTGATAGGTTTTTTTGATTCGTAGGTATAATAAAACTGTAACTTAGCTCTATCTGGCAATACATTTTTTTTGCCATTGATGTAGAAATAACCATTTATCATCTCTAAAGAATCACCAGCAATACCAACAGAACGTTTTACATAGTTTGTTTTTTTATCAACAGGTTTGTAAGTGAATTTACCAGATGTATCTCCCCACATTGTAGCTAGCGTGTCTGCAGGCCAATTGAAACATACAATATCATTATTTTTAATTTTTTGCAAGCCTGGTAGGCGTGTATATGGCAGTTGGGGGTTTTTTAAATAAGATGCTGTTCCAGTAAAAGGAAGCGAATCATGAACCATTGGAGCTGCGATTACTGTTGAAGGAACCCTTGCGCCATAGTGAAATTTACTTACAAAAAGATAATCACCAACAAGTAAAGATTTTTCTAAAGATGAAGTAGGTATTGTAAACGGCTGCATAAAGTAGGTGTGAACCAAAGTAGCAGCAATAATTGCAAATGTAATTGAACTAATCCATTCGCCTAGTTCTGATCTAGGTTTTAAGCTTCTATTAGCATTGTATTTTGAATCTGTTAGATAATTGATGTATAGGATATACAAACCAAAAGTTATAATAACTAAAAAGGAGTCTGATTTTTTATAAAAACCAAAAGTTCTTAGGGTTTCAATCCATATAACAAATTCACCACAGGAATGAATAACAAGAGAATCCACCATTTTGGTCGATTAATAATTCTCATTAAAATAATTCCATTGTAAACAGGAATAGCAGCTTCCCAAGCCTTTCTACCTGCTTTTACATATAATTTCCAAGTTCCAAAAAAATGAATTGTTTGAATACTTAAAAAAAAGAGAAACCATTGTAAAAAAGTCATATTAATATTTTTAGATTCTTTTTGAAAGGATGTGATTTTAATTTTTAATAAAGCACAAAAATAGCGAAAATGTTACAGTTTTTAATCAATATTTAAAACGTCTTTCATAGAAAAGACTCCCGTTTTATCAGAAATCCATTCAGCAGCAATTACAGCACCTAGAGCAAAACCTTTTCGGTTATGAGCTGTGTGTTTAATTTCTAAAGAATCTACTTCAGAATCATACCAAACAGTGTGTGTGCCAGGAACTTTAGAAATTCTTTTAGCAATAATTGGTATATTTTCTTCCGAAGTTACTTCTCCTAATTCCCAGCTAGTTTTGGAGGTATTTTCTATTATTCCCTCGGCTAAAGTAATTGCTGTTCCGCTAGGTGCGTCTAATTTTTTAGTATGATGAATTTCTTCCATAGAAATATTATACCCCTCTATGGTTTTCATTATTTTTGCCAATTGTTTGTTTAGTTCAAAAAATATGTTGACACCTAAACTATAATTTGAAGCATAAATAAATGCTCCTTTTTTTTCTTTACACAAGGCAATTGCATCCTCATATTTTTCTAACCATCCAGTAGTGCCAGATATAACGGGTACATTGTTATTTAAACAATTTGAGATATTATTAAAAGCCGAATTGGGAACACTAAAGTCAATAGCCACGTCTGCTAATGTAATATCAATGATATCATCTACATCTTTTCTGATTACTATTTCATGTCCACGAGATAAAGCAATTTTTTCAATTTCTTTACCCATTCTTCCATAACCTAATAGTGCAATTTTCATTTTAAAAATTATATTTAATTGTTAGACCTACTTTCGGAGCGTCAATTTCAATAGGATTATTTATAAAAGTAGGCTTAAATGATAAATTATCATCCGTGTTAAATTGGATTAAATGCGCATTTACACTTGCCTCTACAATTTGTAGAACATAAAGAATGACCGTTGTTAAAAGTGATACATCTCTATTTTCCCTCAATTGATCTTGAGCTCTTTCTAAAGTTTCTATAGAAATAATTTCAATTCCATTAATAGTAAATTCATCAACTAAATTATTTCTTCTTAATTTATAGGCTGTCCGGTATCTTTTATATTCTTTGTTATTGTTTAAATAATAATAAATACTTGTTCCTAATGCTCCCCCAACAATAGTAGTTTTCCAATATTTTTCATTGTAAATTTGACCCATTCCTGGAAAAATAGCTGAATAAAAAGCAGCTTTTGCTGGAGCTAAAGGATTGTAAATGCTTCTTTTATCAAATTTAACCTGTTTGTTGTATTTGACTTTTTTTACATTTACAGTATCTTTCTGCCCAAAGATATATGCAGAAAAAAATCCAAAAGATAAAACAAATATGATTCTTTTTAAAAGCACTTATTTTAATAAGTTTTTTATTCGGTTTAAATCTTCTTCAGAATGAAAAGGAATTAGAATTTTACCTTTTCCATTGGTGCTAATTTTAACATCTATTTTACGTCCAAAGTATTCGCTAATTCCTGCAATACTCTTTTTTACATAACTAGGAATTTGTTTTTTACTCGGTTTTGTAATTGTTCCAGATTTTAATTTTTTGACTAGATCTTCTGTTTGTCTAACAGATAATTTTTCTTTTAAAATTTTCTCGTAAATCCCCAGCTGATCTTCTGTGTTTTCAACATTAATCATAGCTCTTCCATGACCCATAGAAATAAAACCATCTCTCATTCCTGTTTGTAATATTGGATCTAATTTTAACAAACGTAAATAATTGGTGATGGTAGAGCGTTTTTTACCAACTCTTGTACTCAATTCTTCTTGGGTTAGTTCAATTTCGTCAATTAAACGCTGATAAGAAAGCGCTACTTCAATTGGATCCAAATTTTTACGTTGAATATTTTCAACCAAAGCCATTTCTAACATTTCTTGGTCGTTGGCGAGCCTAATGTATGCAGGAATTGTTTCGTTACCGATTAATCTGGATGCTCTATATCTTCGTTCTCCAGACACTAATTGAAATCTATTTCCTTTTAATTTTCTTACTGTAATTGGCTGAATTACTCCTAATTCTTGAATCGATTTTGCTAGTTCTTGGAGGGATGCTTCGTTAAAGTAAGTTCTTGGTTGAAAAGGGTTTACATCAATGAAATCAAGTTCAATTTTTATAATACTTCCAACAACTTCATCAGCATTTTTATCTGACGAAGAGTTGATCTTTGGTGTTTCTTGTAATAAGGCAGATAACCCTCTTCCTAAAGCTTGTTTTTTAGTTGCTTTTGCCATTTACGAATTCTTTTTTATTAATTCCTGGGCTAAATTTAGGTAATTTATCGCTCCTTTACTAGTGGCGTCATATGCAATTATACTTTCTCCATAACTTGGTGCTTCACCCAGACGTGTATTTCTTCTAATGATAGTTTCAAAAACCATGGTAGAAAAATGTTTTCTAACCTCATCTACAACTTGATTGGAAAGACGTAAACGAGAATCAAACATGGTAAGTAGCAATCCTTCTATGTCTAAACCTAAGTTATGAATATTTTGAACACTTTTAATTGTGTTTAATAGTTTTCCTAAACCTTCGAGAGCAAAATACTCGCATTGAATAGGAATAATTACAGAGTCTGCTGCGACTAAAGAGTTCAATGTTATCAGACCTAAAGATGGTGCACAGTCTATAAAAATATAATCGTAGTCATTTTTAATTTCAACCAATGATTTTTTTAACATGTGCTCTCTTTCTTCTTTGTCTACCAATTCAATTTCTATAGCAACTAAATCTATGTGCGCTGGAATGATATCTAAATTAGGCGAATCGGTTTTGATAATTGCTTCTTTTGCTGAGATTGTGTGCTCTAAAACTTGATAGCTACCGAATGTTACCGAATCAACATCAAGACCTAGGCCAGAAGTAGCATTTGCTTGAGGATCAGCATCAATTAATAAAACTTTTTTTTCTAAAACTCCTAAAGAAGCAGCTAAATTAATACTAGTTGTTGTTTTACCAACACCCCCCTTTTGATTTGCAATAGCAATTATTTTACCCATTGTATTATCTTTCTTTACCAGTCGTAAATTTACATTTTTTTCTGTCTTTATAGAGTTAAAGATATTAACAAAAAACTATTGTTATAAGTAATTGTTTATGAGTAATTTGTATGCGTCTATTTAATGTTTTTGAACAAGTTTGATAATACAAAATCAATGTATTTACTTCGGTTGTCGTATGTGAAAGACGTTTATAATTTAGGTGTATTTTTTAAAATCTCAACTAAAAATTTCCAGAATTTATCAACTGAGGGGATGCTTACTTTTTCATCTGGTGAGTGGGCTCCTTTAATGGTTGGACCAAAAGAAACCATATCGATTTTTGGGTAATTCTGACCTAAAATCCCACATTCTAATCCTGCATGACATGCGGCAACATGTGCTTTTTCTCCATGTAATTTTTCATAAAGATTTCTAACTATTTCTAAAACTTCAGAATTTACATTTGGTTGCCATCCTGGGTAATCTCCAGAAAGAGCAATATCAAATCCTGATAATTCAAAAGCAGATTTTAAAGAATTTGCCAAATCTAATTTATTACTTCCTGAAGAAGACCGTGTGAGGCATGCGATTTTAATTTTACCTTCTTTAACAATTACTCTTGCAATATTATTGGAAGTTTCTACCAAATTTATAATATCTGGGCTCATTCTATATACTCCATTTAAGGCTGTGTAAATAGACTTTATAAGTCCTTCTTGAACCCCCAATTCCATTACACTTTTTGGAGTAGAAGTTGTCGATATATCAATAGTTAAGTTGGGTTCTAATTTAGCAAATTCTTCTTTTATGTTGTTTATAAGTAGGTTAGTTTCAAAAAGAAATGCTTCACTGGAAATGAGGTCTACAGTAAAAATTGATTTACTTTCACGAGGAATTGCATTGCGCAAACTACCGCCATTTATTTCTGAAATACGCAAACCAAAATTTGTAAAACTATCAAACAATAGTCGATTCATAATTTTGTTAGCATTTCCTAATCCTTTGTCAATATCCATTCCAGAATGTCCTCCATTTAACCCTTTTACGGTCATCAAAAAAGCGATGGAATTATCAGGTACTTTTTCTTCAGAATAATTTCTAGTAGCAGTAATATCGATGCCTCCAGCACAGCCCATTCCAATTTCATCATCTTCTTCGGTGTCTAAATTTAAGAGAATTTCACCCTTTAAAAGACCTGCTTCTAAACCCATTGCGCCAGTCATGCCTGTTTCTTCGTCAATTGTAAAAAGTGCTTCAATCGCAGGGTGTTGAAGATTATTGGAAGATAAAACCGCCATGATTGCTGCCACACCCATGCCATTGTCAGCACCTAAAGTTGTTCCATCTGCAGTAACCCAATCTCCGTCAACCAACATTTTAATTCCTTCTTTGTCAAAGTCGAAAATAGTATCAGAATTTTTTTGATGAACCATGTCGAGATGACTTTGTAAGACAACTGTTTTTCGATCTTCAAAAGTTTTTGTAGCCGGTTTTTTTATTATCACATTACCAACATTGTCGATAACAGTATCAAGGTTTAAATTTTTACCAAAATCTACCATAAATTGAATAATACGCTCTTCTTTTTTTGAAGGACGAGGAATTGCATTTAAATCAGCAAAGTGACTCCAAACAATTTTTGGTTCTAATTTTCTTACTGCTTCGCTCATGATCTTAAATTTTAGGGTAAAAAATTAGTTTATATTTATTATCGTTTCCTGCGTCAATTTTCGAACTTTAGCCAAATCTTTCATGTAGCAATCGTCTGCTCTGAAGCCAACTGGTAAGACTAACACTGATTTTAAATTTTGTTTTTTTAAACCTAGTATTTCATCATATTTTTCTGGAATAAAACCCTCCATGGGGCAGGCATCTATTTTTTCGACTGCACAAACTGTCATTAAATTACCCAATGCAATGTATGCTTGATTTCGATTCCAAAGAGATAGTTCTTCTTGTGTTTTATTCTGAATTTCAGTAGTTAAAGTTTTTACAAAAGGATTTAGGACTGCATCAGGTGTTTTTCTAATTTTTTTCACCAAATCAAAGTAGTTTTTTACATCTTCTGTAGAATATTTTTCGGGAATACAAATCACTAAGACATGAGAGGCCTCTTGTATTTGAAATTGATTCCAAGAATGCGTTACTAACTCTTTTTGAATTTCTTTGTTTTTAACAACAATTAGTTTTAAAGGTTGCAAGCCATATGAAGTTGCCGTTAAGTTAAAGGCTTCTTTTAGTGTATTTATTTGAATTGATGAAAGTTGTTTTTCTGAATCAAACTTTTTAACGGCATAACGCCATTTTAGATGGTCTATGATATTCATATTATTTATTGAGTTGCAAAAATAAGGCATTCTTATCGATGAGTAGTGTTAAGACTATTATAAATATTTACAAAAATGCATGCGATTTTTTGTACCTTATTGAAAAAAAGTATGAATGAAGATTTTCTTCATTATGTTTGGAAGTTTCAGTTACTTTCCATTCATGATTTAAAAACAACCACAAAAGAAAATTTGTTGATCTTAAAAACGGGTATTCATAATTACAATTCCGGTCCCGACTTTCTGAATGCTCAAGTGAAAATTGAAAACCAACTTTGGGTTGGTAATGTTGAAATTCATTTAAAATCTTCAGATTGGTATGTTCATAATCATGAACTTGATCCGAATTATGACGCTGTTATTTTACATGTTGTTTGGGAAGATGATTTAACGGTATTTATGAGGAATAACGCTCCTCTACCTGTTTTAATTTTAAAGGATTTTGTTTTCAATTCTGCTTTTAATAATTACCGTAATTTATTTTCTGCAAAGCAACGCTGGATTTCTTGTGAAAACGAAATCCATTCTATCGATCATTTTATTTTTGAAAATTGGAAAGAGCGTTTATTCTTTGAGAGGTTAGAAAGAAAATCTAATGAAATGAGCGCGATTTTAGTCGCTAATAAAAATGATTTTGAAGCTGTATTGTTTAAATTATTGGCTAAAAATTTTGGGTTAAAAGTGAATGGAGAAGCTTTTTTGAGTTTGGCAAATTCCTTTGATTTTTCAATCTTGAGAAGAGTTCGATCTGATGAAAATAAATTAACTGCTTTACTTTTTGGACAATCTGGCTTTTTGGAAGAAACAATTGAAGCGGTATACCATCAACAATTAAAAAAAGAATTTCATTACTTAAAGCATAAATATAAGCTGAGTTCAATATCAAACAATCAGTTTTCTTTTTTTAGGATGAGACCTCCAAATTTTCCAACGATACGAATTGCACAATTAATTTCTCTCTATCATCTTCATCAAGGTTTATTTTCTAAATTATTAAAAATAAAAACACTAAAAGGCTTTTGTAATTTATTTAATGTGGATGTAAATTTATTTTGGAAAACACATTATACATTTCATAAAACATCAAGTTTCTCATCCAAAAAAATAACAAAACAGTTTGTCAATTTAGTATTGATAAACACTATAGTTCCCTTAAAATTTTTGTATCAAAAGGGAAGAGGTGAGCTTAATGAACATGATTTTTTAGTTTTTCTAAAAAAAATTAAGCCAGAAAAAAACAGTATTATTTCTAGGTTTAATGATTTGAAAATTAATTCTAGATCTGTGCTTGATACGCAAGCTTTGTTAGAGCTTAAAAATAATTATTGTGCAAAGAAATTATGCTTACGATGTGCAATAGGAAATCACTTATTGCAACGGTAAAATAATTAAATTTTTAATGGATTTCTGACTCTTAAAATAATTTTAATATTAGAACTTAAATAGTACATTTTTACTTAGAGAAAAATAGAAAGTATTTTTTTTAGAGCTATTTGCACCTAATTTAAAACAAACTTTTATATTTAATTGGGTTTGCTTCATGCATTATTTCATATATTTTTTCAAAAATATCTTCTGCCGAGGGTTTTGAGAAGTAATCTCCATCAGTTCCATAGGCGGTTCTATGAGCTTTAGCAGTTAAGGTAGCGGGTTTGCTATCTAAATATTTATAGCCATTCTGTTTTTCTATAATTTCCTGAAGAAGATATGCCGAAGCTCCGCCAGGAACGTCTTCATCAATGATTAGTAATTTATTTGTCTTCGCTAAACTTTTTAAACAGTCATGATTTAAATCAAAAGGAAGTAAACTTTGTGTATCTATAATTTCAATGTTTATAGCCACTTGTTCTAGTTCTAAAGCAACCTTTTCAACAATCCTCAAAGTAGAGCCGTAAGAAACAACAGTTATATCTGTACCTTTTTTAACTGTTTCAACTTGTCCAATTGGTGTTTTAAATTCACCCAGATTTAAGGGTAATTCTTCTTTTAATCTGTATCCATTTAGGCATTCAATAACCAATGCAGGTTCGTCACCTTCTAATAATGTATTATAAAACCCTGCAGCCTTTGTCATATTTCTTGGAACTAAAACATGAATGCCTCTTACGTTATTTATGATTCCTCCCATTGGCGAGCCTGCATGCCAAATTCCTTCTAATCTGTGGCCTCGTGTTCTAATGATCAGTGGTGCTTTTTGTTTCCCAAAAGTTCTGTAAAGAAGGGTGGCTAAATCATCACTCATAATTTGCAATGCATATAATAGGTAATCCAAGTATTGTATTTCTGCAATAGGTCTTAATCCCCTCATTGCTAGACCGATACCTTGCCCAATTATTGTTGCCTCTCTAATGCCTGTATCAGAAACTCTTATTTCTCCGTATTTTTCTTGAAGTCCCTCAAGTCCTTGATTTACATCACCGATTGAACCTGCGTCTTCACCGAAAATGACTACTTCTGGGTATTTTTTAAGTAGGGCGTCAAAATTGTCTCTCATGATAATCCTTGCGTCCACTAAAGCTTTCTTTTTAGTATATAGCGGTTTTTTTTCTGAGACATTTATTGCGTTAAACTCTGATTGACTATTTAAGTGAGATGAGAATTTTTCTGAAGCATCTTTTAGAGATTCTTTGATGAAATTTTGAAGTAAAATTTTTTCTGTAAAGTCTTCGTCTTTAAGATAGCGTAGAGATTTTCTTGCTATTGATAAAACGTCTTTTCTACTGGGTTCAATAATGGATGCTAATTCTTTTTTATATTTGATAATGAAAGCCCTATTTTTACTTCTAACGGCAACTTTATCTAGTATTTGACAAGCGGTTGAAACTTCAAGCTTTATTTCATTTATAAATGCATTCCAGGCATTTCTTTTTGCAAGTACAACTTCTTTTTTTACTTCTTTTTCTAGTATGATAATTTCTTCTTCCGAATTCACAAAGCGTAAAACTTCACCGGTTTCAGTTTCTAGTTCAAAGTCTAAAATCCAGTTTCGCATTTTAGTGATACAATCGTATTCTTTTTCCCAATTTAATCTTTCTTTTGTCTTGTATCTTTCATGAGATCCAGAGGTAGAATGTCCCTGAGGCTGAGTTAGTTCTTTTACATGAATAAGAACCGGAACATGTTCTTCTCTTGCAATTTTTGCAGCTTCGTTGTAGATGCCTATTAGTTGAACATAATCCCAACCATTGACAACAAAAATTTCATATCCTTCTTTGTCTTTTTCTCTTTGGAAACCTTTTAAAATTTCTGAAATACTTTCTTTTGTTGTTTGATGCTTTGCATGAACTGAAATTCCGTATTCATCATCCCAAACACTCATTAAGATTGGAACTTGTAAAACACCAGCAGCGTTTATGGTTTCAAAAAATAAACCTTCGCTTGTGCTTGCGTTACCGATAGTGCCCCAAGCAACTTCATTTCCATTATTGGGAAATGTAGATTTATGATGAACGCGTTTTTCTGTTCTATAAATTTTTGTAGCTTGAGCTAATCCAAGTAATCGAGGCATTTGAGCGGCTGTTGGTGAAATGTCGGAGCTTGAGTTGTATTGTTTCGTTAAGTCTTTCCAAGAACCATCATCATTCAAGCTATGTGTTGCAAAATGACCGCCCATCTGTCTTCCAGCAGACATTGGGTCTGCTTTTATATCTGTATGAGCATACAAGGCTGCAAAGAATTGTTGTGCGGTTAATTCACCGATAGCCATCATGAATGTTTGATCTCTATAATAGCCAGACCTAAAATCTCCAATTTTGAATGCTTTTGCCATTGCTAGTTGCGGAATTTCTTTTCCGTCACCAAAAATCCCAAACTTGGCTTTGCCCGTAAGCACCTCTCTACGCCCTAGTAAACTGCATTCTCTGCTGGTTTTAGCAATTTTGTAGTCGTTTAAAACTTCTGCTTTAAAATCCTCAAAAGAAAGTTTTTGTTTATCAACTGTTTGTTTTTCCTGCAGCATCTTTATTCATTTTTAGAGTGGGGCAAAGGTAGTTTTTTTAGTTGATATTTAAAAATTTAAATATTTATTAGCAATATCGTAATTTTTTAAACAAATAAGGCTTTTTTATTACAAATTATTTAATAATAATTAAAAGTATTAAAAATTTAGTTAATTTATAAAAAACCACGTCTAAAAAAGTTATAGATGGATCTCATATCTGCAGATAACGAAAATCTTATTTTCTGTGTATATGCTGTTTGAGATAATTCCCAACCATTATTTGAGTAAATAGGAAAATAAATTTCAAAAATTTGATGCACAAAATTAAAACGAATTCCATTTTCATACCCAAAATAAACCGGTTTGCTTTTGTTTTTTAAAAAAGCAATATCGTTGTAAAATTCAACCCATCTCCATAACCCAATACTCGAATTCGTTGAAATCATAAACTGATTTGCAAACCTTGTTGGAAGCACAGATTTAAAACCACCTTCAGTTATGATATATTGTTGACTAAACAAACCTGTGCTTTCAGATCTTCCTAGGTAATTTAATTCAAACAAGTAATCATTACTTCTATCAAGCCCAAAACTGAAATAGTCACCTGAAGTTTCGTTGTTTAGAAAGGTACCGGCAAAAAGTCTAAAATCTAATTGTGTATTAGATGAAGTTAGTTTTCTAAATCTAAGGTCTACTTGTGCTTTGGAGAATTTTTTACCAAATTCTGCACCAAAACGATATCTGAATTCTTTTATTATGTCCGGATTTGTGTAATTGTAACTTAAGCTTACAACACTATAATTATCTTGAGCTGTTTGAATTGTATTGGCGGCGACCTCTTTGTTAATATGAATTAATTTTGCTCTAAAAGACTCTGAAGTTGCATCTCTTAACGTTTTTCTTTTAAAAAAAATATTTACATAAGGTATAAATGAATTATAGGATAAGTTAGGAGCATAATCTGAGGTGATTCCTTCAAGGCCGTATGCAATTTTATAAATTTTTGTCTTTTCAAAAAACTGATTGTATAGTAGAGAAAATTTCCCGACAAATGTTTTGCTTTTTGTTGCAAGATATGGAGATACTTTAAATTCAAAGTTTCTTCTTATAAGAGGTTTGTTGTGTAAATTTACTCCAAGAATTAATCCGTTATAAAAATTATAATTGACACTTGGTTGATAAAATAGCTGATTAAAATTGGGGTCATTGATGTCTTTAAAAAAAGAGAGTTTTATAGGTTTATTAAATAATTTTTTATCAATTTTTTTCCAATTATCAAGGGTGTTAAGTTCTGGGTATAAATTTTCATAATTTAATACAAATGTGTCGTAGTCACCTCTTTTAAATTTAATAGTTTTAGAACTGTCTATATCAGAAACCCACTTTTGAAATTTAACATCTTTGTCCTTAAGTGCATAAATAGCAAAGGGTGATGTTGTATTTCTTTTGTTTTTTACAGTTACAGATATACTGTCTTTTTCTTTTTTTATTTCTTCAATTGTATGATCTATTTTTTTTGTGGTTTTCAGAAATTCATCAAAAAACCAATCTAGATTTTTAGTAGTTTTTGAAGAAAGTAATTGTTTAAATTTAGCACTAGAAATAATTTTTAATTGATTATTCTGATAGAATTCTTTAATTGTTTTATTTACAATTCTCTCTCCTAAATATCCTTTTAGAAACCGAAGTCCTAATCCTGCTTTGTATTTGTTAACAATTTTTCTATTGAAATTTGATAAAGAGTCAGCTGATGTAGTAAGTGCTTGATCTAAAAATTCACGTGCTGTAAATTCATACACAAGAGGGTATTTATCATTAAATTTTAATTTGGAGAAATTGAATTTTTTTAATAGCCAAGAATCTGAAGCGTTTCCTAAAAGCTTAATTTCTGGGTAAAATTCTTCTATATATTGAATCATTAAATAATTCTGAATTCCATCTAATAACCAGTGGTCTTTTCTCTTGTTTAGTAGTATAGTGTTTTCAATATATCTTTTTGTCAATGCTTTAAAAATAGTGATATCCCGTTTAAAAGTATCAGAAAAAGGACGCAAAAATTTAGGGAGCTGATTTAAGCCAAAGATTGGGTTTTTATTCTGTGTGGCCTTGTCTATGTATATTTCAAAATACGGATATTTACCTAGGTGTTTTTCTAAAAAAAGGACCTCTCTATTTAAGATGTCTGTTGTTAAGTTAAAGTCTAATTCCTCTGAAAAAACATCAGTTCGTATGGAAATTTTTTTTGTTTTAAATGTTCTTAATTGTGACTTTTTTTTAATTCCTAAAATCACATCTTTTTTATTGTTTCCAACTAATTGGTAACAATTTTTACGATCTTGTTTCTCAGTCTTATGTTGAAGTAAATTAGATTCAATAACATAGCCTTTAGGAACTTCAATATCTATCTTAAAGTCAGTTTTATTCTCGTATAAATCATCTAAATTTAAGTTACTCATTAGTTGCCAGCCATTCTCATAAATTGCTGGCGTCAAATACCAATTTCTTAGATGATATCCAGTTCTACTTTTACCATAATTTGTAAAACGCGCACTTGGTATTTTTACGATATATGAGGCTACTATTTTAATCTTTGAATTTGGTGATAGAGGTTTATTGAGAAAAATTTCCAAAATATCTGCCCTATTGTTTAGTTCTTTAAAATTTGAACTTTCAAAATCAACAGTCATGCTTTTGATGATTGAAGACCCTAATTCTTTTTCTTTAGCAAAGTATAAATCTTTTTTAAAGTCTTCGATAAATCTTTTAAACAAGGGTGTTTTTTTATCTCTGTAACTATTTGCCCAATTATGAAGAAAGATACTTGTTAAAATCGAATCTGAAGTATTATGAAAGATAATTTCCTGCTCAATTCTTAACACATCTTTTCCGGAATCTAAGACAGACTTTATATGGATAGAATTCTGTTGAGAATACAGAAGAGGACAGGCTAAGAAGCAGAATAATATGATGTAACTATGTTTTCTCAATTATTATTTTTTCTAATAAATTTTTACCTTTAGAACACCTATAAGAATAAAATTCTCATATGAATAAACTAAGGAAAGATAACTCCAATTTTTTTTTAAGTTTTAGAAATTTGGTTTTAATTGATATTTAGAATAAAATTTATTTAAATGTTCAATTGCCTCATCTGCAGTGTCAACAACTCTGAATAATTTTAAATCTTTTTCTGAAATATTTCCCTCTTCTAAAAGAGTTTTTTTTATCCAATCCATTAAACCTCCCCAAAACTTACTGCCCACTAATACAATTGGAAAACGTCCTATTTTATTGGTTTGAATTAGAGTTATTGCTTCAAAAAGTTCATCAAGGGTACCAAATCCTCCAGGCATAACAATAAAACCTTGTGAATATTTTACAAACATTACTTTTCTAACGAAAAAATAATCGAACTCTAAGTTTTTGTCACTATCGATCCAAGGATTGTAATGTTGTTCAAAAGGCAATTCTATATTTAATCCAACAGAGGTTCCTTTTCCTCTGCTAGCTCCTTTGTTACCAGCCTCCATAATTCCTGGACCACCGCCAGTAATAACACCATAACCATTTTGTGTTAATTCATAAGCAATTTCTTCTGCTAATTTATAATAAGGGTCTTCTGGTTTTGTTCTTGCAGAACCAAATATTGATACAGAGGGTCCGATTTTACTAAGTTTTTCGTATCCTTCAACAAATTCTGCCATAATCTTAAATATGGCCCAAGAGTCGTTTGTTTTAATTTCATTCCATGTTTTTGGCTGAAATTTTTCTTTTATTTTTCTGTCGTCATTCATCATATTTTTTTATTATTAATGTCTTAAATTCCTGGAAAATTAGTTTACTAAAGTAATTCTTTTTTCAAAAACTTTGCTGTATAACTAGTTTTATGTCTTGCAATTTCTTCTGGAGTACCTTTGCATAGAATTTTTCCGCCTTTTTTTCCACCTTCCCTACCAATATCAATAATAAAATCTGATAATTTTACTACATCTAAAT
>ERZ1048068.941-NODE-941-length-24196-cov-6.567375_pt1 | contig 24196 bp, 26 predicted proteins | sample MGYA00383098_ERZ1048068 | MGnify/ENA primary metagenome ERZ1048068 (study PRJEB29581, sample SAMEA5548368) | metagenome | biome: marine; feature: coastal; material: water | depth 1 m | study: Short-term variability in the microbial, nano- and picoplankton dynamics... | reverse complement strand
AGGAAATTTAGATGCAAAAAGAGACTGGGGACATGCAAAAGATTATGTTGAGGCCATGTGGATGATGCTTCAGCATGATAAGCCGCTTGATCTTGTTATAGCAACTGGACTAACTTATTCTGTTCGAGATTTTGTAGAGCTAGCTTTTAGAGTTATTGATGTTGATATAGAATGGAAAGGCTTAGGTATAGACGAGGTTGGCTTCGACAAAAGTACTGGAAAAGTTCTGGTAAAAGTCAACTCAAAATTTTTCAGACCAGCAGAAGTAGAGCACCTTCATGGAAATGCAGAAAAAGCATATCAAACACTTGGCTGGAAGCCAAAAATTTCATTTACAAGCCTTGTAAATGAAATGATGGAACATGAGCTTGCAAATAATGAATGAAAAAACGATTATTAATTTTAGTATTAATCAGAACAAGAAGATTACAGATGTGTATGAATTAACCCCTTCAATATCAAATGATAATAGGGGTAACATTTGGACATCATTTCTTGCAGAAGAAGTGGATTCCATTCTTCCTGATCCATTAAAAATGCACCATGATAAATTTTCTTTATCAAAAAAGAATGTTTTGAGAGGCATTCATGGTGATAATAAATCTTGGAAGCTTGTTACATGTGTATATGGTGAAATTTATCAGGTAGTAGTTGATCTTCGCAAGGAATCACCGACGTATAAAACATGGCAGTCATTTAGCATATCAAAAGACCGACAGTCATTAATAATGATTCCTCCTGGCTGTGGAAATGCATATTATGTAAAAAGCGATGAAGCTGTTTACCATTATAAGCTTGCTTATGATGGAGATTATATAGACCATAAAGATCAATTCACCGTACCATGGAATAGTAAAGACTTAAATATAGATTGGCCATGCAAAAATCCAATCCTTTCAGGGAGAGATAATAAATGAAATACAAAGCTAAAGATGGCTCAACACTGTGTGTTGTCCATAAAGAAAATGACTGGAACAAAGGTTTAGATTTCTTGAGTGATGATGAGGATTTTATTCAAGTTGGAACTTGGTGGTATGACAACGGCAAAGAGCTAGACAAACATTTTCACAATGAATTTGAAAGAACAGCCTCAAGAACCCAAGAATGTGTTTATGTGGTTAGTGGAAAAATGAAAGTAGATCTATATGATTTTGACTCTTCTTATCTTGAAAGTTTTGAAGTGGAAAAAGGCGATATAGCAATATTTACTAATGGCGGGCATGGCTATAAAATTTTAGAAGATAATACTAAAATTTTAGAAACTAAGAATGGTCCTTTTCATGGCGTAACAAAAGATAAGACTAGATTTTAATGAATATACATCTCGGTTGTTGGACAAGAGTTATCCCTGGCTGGATTAATGTTGATTTATGCGATCTTCCTCATATTCACCATAAGACATCTATCGATGATCTGAGTATGTTTGAAGATAATACATGTGATTTAATCTATTCAAGTCATTCATTTGAGTATTTTGATGTAGTGGAAGCACCCAAAGTCTTACTTGAATGGAAAAGAGTGTTAAGGCCCTCAGGGGTTTTGAGGCTTGCTGTTCCTGATTTTAATGCTCTCACAGAGCTATATCTAGAAACTGGCAATATAAAAAATATACTTGGGCCACTTTTTGGAAGAATGGAAATCGATACAGAGGCTAGTAACAAATTACTGTTCCATAAAACAACTTATGACTTTAATAGTCTTAGAGATCTTTTGCATGAAACAGGTTTTACAAATGTTAAAAGATATAAGTGGCAGGAGACAATCCATAAAGATTTTGATGACCACTCTCAAGCTTATTTCCCTCATATGGATAAGGAAAATGGAAAATTGTTAAGTTTAAATATTGAGGCAACAAAGAATGGTTAAAGAATTTATCATGCAGATGAGGCCATGGTTCGACGAATCGGAGAAAGAAGCTCTGGTTGATTTAATGGATAATGAAACTTTTTTAACAGAATTTAGACATACAGAAAAATTTGAGGAAACATTAAAAAGCTTTACAAATGCTAAGCATTGTATTTTAGTAAATAATGGAACTATCAGCCTTACTATTGCTGCTTATGCTCTTGGTATTAGTCATGGTGATGAGGTTATTGTACCCAACTATACAATGGTAGCTACTCCAAATTCTGTAAAATTACTTGGTGCCACTCCGGTTTTTGTTGACGTAGAAAAAGAAACTTTATGTATCAATTTTGAAGAATTGAAATCAAAGATTTCAGATAAAACTAAGGCATTGATGTTGGTAAGTGCAAATGGAAGATACCCATCTTATGGGATAGAAAAGCTTAAAGCATTTTGTGACCAAAATAATATTTTTATAATAGAAGATTCAGCTCAATCCTTAGGCTCTTATTATCCTGATGGGACTCATATTGGCTTAAAAGGAGATATTGGTAGTTTTTCCTTTTCTATGCCAAAAATCATTACAACAGGTCAAGGTGGCGCATTGGTTACAAATAATGATGAATTAGCATCTAAGATTAGAAAAATTAAAGATTTTGGAAGGTCTGGTGGTGGAAATGATATACATGATTCAATAGGATTTAATTTTAAATTTACTGAAATGCAAGCAGTTATAGGCATTGCACAAATGAAGAAGCTTAATTTCAGGATTACAAGAAAAAAAGAAATATATAAACGATTCCAAGAGAATTTACTCAGAGTTGATTCAATAAGTTTTTTTAATCATGACTTTGCAAACACAGCACCTTGGTTTATAGACTGCTTTGTAGAAGATAGAGATGGCCTTCAGGAGTTTCTTAAAAAAAATAATATTGGTTCTAGGGTTATGTATCCTCCACTAAACCAACAACAAGCTTACAATCTACCTGGAAACTTCCCAGTTTCATTTGAGGTTGGACAGAAGGGTTTATGGCTACCGTCAATGGCGCAATTATCAAATGAAGAAATCGACTATATTACAAACTTAATAAAAGATTATTATGAAAGACCTTAGTATTCTTGTTTCAACATATGATGGGAACTCTTCTATATGGAAGCCCCTTGAAAAATCATTTAATTTATATTGGAATAATTGTAACTTTCCATTGTATATTACATCTAATTTTAAAGAGTATGAATCAAAGACATTTAATTTTCTAAAAGTTGGAGATGAAATTTCATGGTCAGATAATATTTTAAAATGCCTCAACCAAATTGATTCAAAATATGTAATGTTTTGTTTTGATGATTGCTTTTGGAAAAAAGAAATAGATAATGATTTATTTAACAGCTTAGTTCAAGACTGTGTTGATAGAAACTGGGAGTATCTTAGACTCCACCCCACACCACGATCAAAAAATATTATTGATGAAAAGTTCTCTAGAATAGAACCTGGAAGTAAATATAGAGCAAGTCTCGCTTTTGCTATATTCAGAAAAGATGTATTAATTAAATTGCTTCAAAAAGAAGAAACTGCTTGGGATTTTGAAAAGAAAGGTTCTGTAAGATCAGATAAATTTAATAGTTTTTATCAGATAAATTTCGAATTATTTCCGTATTATAACCTTTTAATAAAGTCAGAATTAGAACCATTTGCTATGCAAAGAATCCTTAAACAAGGTATTGATTTATCAGATTTGGATTTAAAAATTATGAAAAAGATTCCAGCAATAAAATTTTTCATTTACAAAAAAATATATAATTTTTTAAGCTTAATAAGATATAAAGCTGGATTGAGCTAATCAGCCTATAGATGCTAAATACTTTTTATATAGTTGCATGGTTTGGCTTAGTCTTATCTGTAGTTGTTGATAATCTAGTAGTAACTTCACGTTTTGCAGCAGCCTCGATGGGTTCTAACGCTATAGGGGCATACTTATCTCAAGTTTTATCACTTTTATCTAGGCTTTCGGTTGTACTATTTTTACCTTTCTCTGCCTTGTTAATAGATATTGGAGCAAAAACAGAAAATTTTATTTTTTTATACTTTATTTGTTCTGTAACAATGGTAATTGTGATTTCTTTTCTTTTCGTCAGAAGAGATATATTTTATCTTTTTTTTATGACAAGAGTGCAAAATCTTTTACCTGGAAAATCACTACAAAAGATGGAAATTCCCGAGTATTTATTTTTACTTAAGGATATAAAAAGCACTCTATTTATTGCATCTTTTTTTGTTGCGTCTATAAATCTAATAGGCCTAACCTTACCTATTATTATCTCATCAATTTTTACTGACTATTCAACTTTTCTTTCTCATTTAGGGGGGCTGGTGAATGTCTCAGCAACTCTTGTCAACACATTTATTTTAGAGAAACGACTATCAATTTCTTTTGAGTCCAACATCAAAAATGACAAAATATTAGTATTGCTTGTTGTCTCAAGGATTTCAGCTTATTTATTTGTGGCAACTGTTTTTTTATCTTGGTATTTTGTTTATGTATCTTAATAATACGATGGTAAATAATAATCTAAGATTTGCAATGATATTTGCATTATCCTTTGTTGGTAACGCACTTTTTCTTAGCATTCCTTTAATGTTATTTTTAATTTGTTTTTGCTCAATACTCTTGTGGAAACAACAAAACATCTTAAATAATAAAAATATTACAGTTTCATTATTTATAATTTCTGCTTTATTGTTTTTTTTCACAAAAAATTTAATGGAACCAAGAGCTTACGATCAATTTTATTTTTTGTGGCCAATATATCTTTCATTATTTATCTTTTTTTGCTCAAAGGAAGACATATTTGGTTCATTTTACCCTCCAATTGGCATTACATTTTTTTTAGCAATTTTTTTTCTTTGGGGTGCAATGAATTATGAAGATGAGACAGGTAGAGCATATTTTATTTTTGGAGCCAATGTTCTTTACCGTCTTTTTCTGTTCTTATCCTTTCTTCAAATAATTCACTCTAATAACACTCTATTAAAATTATTATTTTTTTTGATTGGGATTACTGGAGTTTATTTGACGGGATCTAGAATGGGCCTCATGCTAGCTATAAGTTTATACTCATTGTACTTTTTATCTCCTTACAATAATTTTAATGTCATACAATTTAAAAAGTTGTCAAGAATATTTTTAATACTACCCTTATTACTAGTTGCTATGCTGATTAATTCTGAAGAAATTAGCGCAATATATAATTTGTTATTAAGCTCTGAAGGCATGATCTCAAGACTTCTCATGTTATCCGGAGGCAGTATATCTATTAGAGTAGATTTTTTAACTTCCTTTCTAGAGCACTTTAGTATTTTTGGTACCTCTTCTCATGTTTTTAACTTCTTTTATTTTAAAAGCTATTTTCCCTACCCCCACAATATTATTGCTGAATTAATTTTTTACTATGGCTTTGTAGGTATATTATTTTCCTTTATAGTATTATTTGAATATTCAAAAACATTTTTTAGGTTCTTAAAGAAAACTAAATTACCCCCAATTGAAATTGCATTTTTGATAATATTTCCGTCTTGCCTAGCTTCTGGAGATATTGTTGACGGGCTATTAGTTTTATTTTATTCATTTGTTACCTTCTTGATTTGGTGTAGTAATCTACTTAAAAGGTTAGAATTGGCTTACTTAATAAATAAAAAAATATGAAGATTACATATTTGCATCAATACTTTAACACTCCTGACATGTGGGGGTCTCATAGGTCATATGAGATGGCAAAAAGACTTGTCCTTAAAGGGCATAAAGTTCATGTTATAACGGCTTATTTAAAAGGTGATAAAAATAAATCTTTTGATACTCTTATCGATGGGATATCTGTTCATTGGATTCCAGTTCCATACTCAAATCACATGTCTTTTAATAAGAGAATATTGGCATTCATAAAATTCTCTTTATACTCTATTCCAGTTGTTATTAAGAACAGGTCAGATTTAATATTTGCAACAAGTACACCATTAACAATATGCATTCCGGCATTGATCGGTAAGCTTTTCACTAATTCAAAGTTTATATTTGAAGTTCGTGACTTATGGCCTGAATTACCAATAGCATTCATGGCAATTAAAAACCCATTAATAATTTTTTTTGCGAAAGCTTTAGAAAAAATTGCATATTATTTTGCAGATGTAGTAATTGCTTTATCTCCAGGCATGAAAGATGGAGTAATTAAGGGGGGCAAAGATAGCTCATCTATTGCCGTAATTCCAAATTTATGCGATTTCAATTTAAGTAAAACAAACGTACCAAAGTTGAGTTCCTTCATAAGTAACTTTGATGATGATAAGCCAGTCATTGCTTTTACTGGAGCCTTTGGACTTATTAATGATCTGAATTGGTCTGTTAACTTGGCTTTTGAGCTTGAGAAGATTAATTCGAATGTTCAGATTCTTCTTGTTGGCGATGGTAAAACAAAAAAAGAAACTGAAAAAAAAATAGAATCACTTGAGCTTCAAGATCGAATAAGAATTATTGACCCCATTTCTAAAAAAGAAATGCCAATTATATTAAACAACCTCACCATGTCATTAATAACCTTTAGTGATTTACCTGAGATGCGAAATAATTCTGCAAATAAATTTTTTGATTCCTTAGCAACTGGAAGACCAGTCATAGTTAATTTTGGAGGATGGATTAATAAACTTATAACTGAAAATAACTGCGGTGTTGATGGTTGGCAAAAAAAAATATCAAATGTAGCAAAAAATGTTGATTTAAAGTGCAATGACAAGGAATGGCTGAACACTGCAGGAAAAAACTCTTTATTGTTAGGAAAAAAATACTTTGATAGAGACTTGGCGGCTGATAACCTTAACAAAATTTTTATTTCAGTTTTAAATGGAAACAATAAAATTAGTCACCACGCATCTGAAAAATATGATCTGGTTTGAATATGTTGTATAAATTTTTTTTTAAAAGAACTCTTGATATATTCATCTCAATAACTGCATTAATTGCTTTACTTCCATTGATGCTTACTATAATAACGATAGTATTTTTTGAGTTCAAAGGATCAATTTTTTTTATACAAGAAAGAGCTGGAAAAAATGGAAAAAGTTTTAAGATGATAAAATTTAGAACCATGGTTGAAGATTTCAAACGAAAAGGACTAACAGAAGAAAATGCTATTTCAGTATTTGGAAACTTCTTAAGAAAAACGAGTTTGGATGAGATACCAGAATTTTTAAATATTTTAATTGGTAATATGAGTATTATTGGTCCTAGACCGCTTTTATTAAAATATGTTCCACGTTATAACAATGAGCACAAAAAAAGATTAGATGTAAAACCAGGCCTCACTGGTTTGGCTCAAGTATCAGGAAGAAATGGCTTGAGTTGGAGCAAGCGTTTTGATTTAGATGTTAAATATGTTAACAGTTTAAGTATGAAGGAGGATATCAAAATATTTATAAGAACTTTTTATGTTGTGTTGAGTTCTAAAAATACTGAATCAAGCAATAATGAGCACATGAATGAATTTATAGGATATGAAGATGAAAGATGACTTATGTATAGTTACTGGGTGTAATGGGTCGATAGGCAGGTCTATAGCCTCATCATTCAAAAAGAAAGGGTTTTTAGTTTTAGGTATTGATAAAAGTAAAAGTTTTTCCAAAGATATTGATATTCCATTTCACTATGACCTAAATGAAATAGTTAATAGCGAAGATTATTTATTAGAATTTAAAAAAGACCTTAACGTATACTTAAAAAAGCATAATGTTAAAGTGCTAATTAATAATGCAGCAATACAAATACTAAGCAGGTCAACCATGTCTGATATTAAGAGCTTGAAAGACTCGTTTGGTATCAATGCAGTAGCCCCTTTTTTAATTTATAGGTTAGTATCAAAATATCTAGCTAAAAATGATGGTTGCTTAGTAAATATTGGAAGTATTCATTCAAGTCTTACAAAAGATAAATTTGGTTTATATGCATCGTCAAAAGCAGCTCTTAAAAGCCTAACTTCATCTATTGCTATAGAGAATAATGGATCGCCATTAACTTATTTAATTGAGCCAGCTGCGATAGAAACCGATATGCTGAAAGCTGGAATGAAAAATAAAGAAAATCTTGCTAAATTGGCCAGTTTTCACCCAGTAGGAAGCATTGGCGCTCCTCAAGATATTGCTAATATAGTTATATTTCTCTATGAAGCTAAAATTAAGTTTCTCCACGGAACTTGTATTGATTTGAGTGGCGGAATAAAAAATATTCTTCACGATCCTGCTTGAGATTATGGCTGGTCATAATTTTTTACTACCTGAGGGTTTAATTTGGGATCACGTAACTTCAACATTTTTATTCGTAGACATTAAATTAAAATCTTTATATCAGATTGATAATAAAGATTGTTTAGAGGTAACTAAGTTGCATACATTTGATGAGAGCATTAGTTTTATTCACCCGATAAATAAAGAAGATATCTTGTGTGGAATGAAATCTGGCTTGATGATTTTTAATAGAGAGTCAAAAAAAACAAACTATATATGTAAAGTGCAAAAAAAAGATTTCAGGCTAAACGATGGCTTGGTAGATAAAAATAACATTGTGTGGTTTGGCACTATGCATGAAGATGACGCATTGATTTCAGAAGAAAATAAAGGAGCTTTCTATAGTTTTTGCTTAAACAATAAAAATCTTGTTGAGGAGGATTCCAGTTATCTTATTCCTAATGGACCAATAGTTTCCTCTGATTATAAATGGATATATCATTCCGATTCATATAAGGGGATAATATATAAGTATAAATATAGTAAACAAAATTTAAATCTGCAAGACAAAGAAGTATTTATAGATTGCAATGACTTCTCTGATAATAGGGCCTCGCCAGATGGAATGACTATAGATAAAAATGGCAATATAGTTGTTGCAATGTGGGGAATAGGAGAAGTTTGGACAGTATCTCAATTGTGTAATAAAAAAATTCTAAATAAAGTTAAGATTCCTGGTGAAAATGTAACTAATGTATGTTTTGATAGCCCAAAAATGAACAGACTTTTAGTGACCTATGCGGCATCAAAATCCTCAAACGGCGGGGTGTATGAAATACCTCCATATGAAATTTAGGTAAGTTAATATATTTAAGATTAATATGAAAGTAAGTATTATAGTTCCAATTTATAATGTAGGCAGTTATGTATTTCAATGTGTAACATCATTAATAAATCAAACTTACTCTAATATTGAAATTATTCTAGTCATAGACGGCGCCACTGATGACTCTGCTTTGACATGTCATGGCTTAGCTAAAAACGATAGCAGAATAAAAATTGTTGAGCAAAATAATGGCGGATTAGTTTCAGCAAGAAAAAAAGGCTTAGATTTAGCAACAGGTGAATTTATTTTAAATGTTGATGGTGATGACTGGATTGATTCTAATTGCGTAGAGTTACTTGTAGATCAAGTTTTAAAATATGATGTAGATGTTGTAATTGCTGGCTATTATAGAGAATTTGTAGGCAATCTTGAGGTTATTACGCCAAACTTTAGTCAGAGAGTATATAAAAAAGAAGAATATGCTAACTCTTTATATCCAGATCTAATTTCCAGCCAAACATTCTTTAAGCATGGTATTTCAACTTTTTCATGGGGTAAGCTTTTTAGAAAAAGCTTGATAGACGATTTTCAATTTGCAGTACCCAATCAGATAACAATTGGTGAAGATACGGTTGTAACTTATCCAACAATAGTAGCAAGTAACAGCATATCTATTATTCATGATCCAATTTATTTTTATCGTCAGAGAGCTCAATCCATGTTAAAAATGTCAGAAAAACCATTTAAAGAATTAATAAATATAAGATTCATGGTAAATTTTTTAGAAAAACAATTGCAGGAATGCTCCAACTATAATTTCTCTCATCAGATAAGGGATTACATAGTTGCACTTTCAGTTATAAGAACAGGGGCATGCTTAGATCATGACTCCTTCATAGAAGGTGTCTTCCCAGAACAAATTAAGAATAAAAAAATTGTTTTATATAGCTCTGGTTCTTTTGGGCAGCAGATTTTTAGCCATTTAAAAAAAAATCAATACAACTTAGCAGGATGGGTTGACGAGGATACTTTTGAAAGCAATGCCTATGGGCTACCTGTAATCTCAATCGATGAAATTAAAGAAATCCAACCAGATATTATTATTATTGCAACTTTAGATCAAAAGGTCTTCATGGAGATATCTTTAAAAATAAATAGTATTGTTGGCAAAAAGATTACTTGCATATATCCTACTTTAGAAAAGGATTTGATTGATAATACAGCTAAGCATATTTTAGGAAGTTAAAAAATGAAAGATAGATTGATTGTTTTGGGCGGAAACCCTGAAACAGCTTCGTTTGTAAAAAGGCTCAAAGAACTGAATATCCACACGATTGTGATTGATCCAAATATTGATGCGCCTGCCAAAAAAGCTTCTGATGAGTCTTACGAAGTAGAAGTTCTTGATACCGATGCCTTATTAAATCTTTTAAAGAAATTAGATTATGATGGCCTTATAGTGGGTGTTGCAGATATTCTTGTTCCAGCATATTTTAAAGCATGTAAAGCTCTTAATTTGAATTGTTATGCTAATGAAGAAACTATAAAAGCATTTGGTTCCAAAGATGGCTTTATAGATATTTGTAATAAGAATCATATTAACGTTACACCAAGGTTTAATATTATTGACCAAAAAATAAAAAGTAATCAGTTTCCTGTTTTGGTAAAGCCAGTGGACAACGGAGCTGGTGTTGGAATGACTATTTGTAAAGATATTTCATATTTGGATTCTGCTATAGAGCACGCCAAGAATAATTCAAAATCAAAAAGAATCTTAATAGAAAAATATATGAATTGTGATGATTTTTTTGCCTACTATACTCTTGTAGGAGGCAATATATATTTGTCAGCAACTGCTGATAGGCATAAATCTCGTGAAAATAGCTCTGGAAGTCCGGTATGTATAGGTGCAACATATCCAAGTAAACACCATGAAGAGTTTGTAAAAGATGTAAACCCTAAGATAGTCTCTATGCTTAAAAAATTAAAGGTTAACGATGGGGTTCTTAATATCCAATTTTTTAAAGACGAAAAGGGCTTTTATGCATACGATCCTGGATTCAGACTTCAGGGAGAGGCACCCCATATTCATATTTTGCATGCCTTAAAGATTGATCAAAGAGAACTGCTTTCAAATTTTGCGCTTTCAAAGGATTCTAGCTATGCAAATGAGGCCTTATCAAATAGATATGTTGGTGATAAAATTCATGCTGTTACTGGCTGGGTTCTACTCAAAGAAGGTTTAATTTCTGAAATAGGAGGCCTTGAAGAAATTAGAAAATTAATAAGCTTTAAAGAGTGCATACAAAGGTTATATGAAGGAGATGAGGTTACACAGGATATGATAGATACAGAGAGACAAGTCTTTGCTCGCTTTTATTTTCAAAACAATAATGCTCAACTCTTAAAAGAGGACATACATAACTTCTCTAAATTACTCAAGATATCTTCAAAAAAAATATCTTTAATTTCTGATATATTTGATAGCAGCTTTTTGGAATGAGTATAAAAAAATTCACAAATAAAAGTCGTGTTGCAATCGTAACAGGCGGATCTAAAAATATTGGGCTATCAATCTGTGCTGCCTTGTTAAAAAATAATATAAAAGTAGCAGCAATAGGTAGTAATCACGATAGCATCAAGAATGCTTTTAAAGATCCAAGAATACTTAACGCCAATGAGGGCGATATCAAGGGCTATGTATGCGATCTGTCTAAGACTAAAGACATTAATCTTCTGGTTGATAGAGTTATAAGTGATTTCGGCAAGATTGATATAATTATTAATTCTGCAGGAGTTTTAGATCTATCATCTATTGAAGAAACATCAATAGATATTTGGAATAACGCAATAGCCACTAATTTATCAGCTCCATTTTTTCTTGTTCAAAATGCATTAGAGCAATTAAAAAAATCGTATGCCCCAAGGGTAATTAATATTTCATCAAATGCAGGAAGAATGGGTGGGTATGCAAACGGCATGTCCTATACTGCATCAAAGGGCGGACTCATATCCTTAACCTATGGCTTAGCAAGACAATTGGCTGAATGGAATATTACTGTAAATTGTGTAGCGCCTGGCACAATTGAATCAGATATGCTTGCTGCAAGAAGCGCCTCTACTAAATCAAATCTACTAAAGAGATTCCCTTTAAAAAGGTTTGGAGATTGTGATGAGGTTGCAGAAGCTGTTATGTATTTTGTTAGCGAAAGCTCTGGTTTTACTACTGGTGCTGTATTGGATGTAAATGGAGGGCTTTTCACAGGGTAATTTTATGGAGATATGCAATGGACACAAATTTATTTAGTTTAGTTAAAAAGAATGCAATTATTGTTGGTGGTGCAGGTGATTTGGGTTTCGCAATATTAGAGGGCTTTCTTGAGGCTGGAGCATCGGTAGTATGTATCGACAAGGATTTGAAAGGTAAAGAAAAAATAGAATCATTGATCCCTAATAGCAAAGTGTTTTTTTTGGAAGCTGACATTTCAGATGAAAATCAGATAACAAGCTCAATAAAAAAATCAAAAGACCTACTTTCAGGAAACATTGATATTCTTGTAAATTCACAAGGAATACAAAGAAGGGCATCTAGTGAGAATTTCCTTAAAAAAGATTGGGACGACATAATTTCAATTAACCTCACCTCAGCTTTTGATTATTGTCAGAAAGTAGGCTCAGAAATGTTGGAACAAGGGTATGGAAAAATTATTAATATAGCTTCTATGCAAAGCTTCTTAGGAGGTATAACAATTCCTGCATACGCTGCTTCAAAAGGCGGTATTGCACAATTAACTAAGGCTTTATCTAATGATTGGGCAGCAAAAGGTATTACTGTAAATGGAATCGCGCCAGGTTATATGAATACTCAGCTTAATACAAATTTAGTAAATGACCCAGTCAGAAATAAAGAAATATTATCAAGAATTCCTTTACAAAGATGGGGAAACCCAAAGGACTTAAAAGGCTGTGCAATTTTTTTAGCCAGTGATGCAAGTCAATATGTCACTGGATCCATAATTCCTGTTGATGGTGGGTTTTTAGCAAGGTAAAAAAAATATGAGCTCAAACCAATTAAAAAATCTTGATTGTTGTCCAATATGTAAAAAAACAGATACAAAATCAGTTATTCAAACAAAATTCTTGCTAAAAAAAGATAGAAGATGAGTAAAATTAAATCATCATGGCCTAATTTCTCAAAAGAAGAATCTGAAAAAGTTAAAAAAGTAATATTGTCTAATAAAGTTAATTACTGGACAGGAGAAGAATGTAGAAAATTTGAGCAAGAATTTTCTGTATTTTCAGATGTAAAATATTCAGTTGCTGTAGCCAATGGAACTGTTGCACTGGATTTGGCATTAAAAGCACTAAATATAGGGCATGGTGACGAAGTAATTGTAACGTCTAGGTCTTTTATAGCCTCTGTATCCTCTATAGTAAATTCAGGCGCAACTCCTATATTTTCTGATGTATGCGAAAATTCACAAAATATAAAAACTTCGAATATAAAACAGTTAATCACGTCGAAAACAAAGGCAATCCTATGCGTTCACTTAGCCGGATATCCATGTGAGATGATTAATATAAATAAACTGGCTTCATCAAAGGGTCTTTTTGTGATTGAGGATTGCGCTCAGGCACATGGTGCAAAGTACATGGGTAAATCTGTAGGGTCATTTGGTGACATAGGTTGTTGGAGTTTTTGTCAGGATAAAATTATGACAACAGGCGGTGAGGGAGGCATGGTTACAACAAATAATCAAAAGCTGTGGAAAAAAATGTGGTCATACAAGGATCATGGAAAATCCTTTGACAGTGTTTACAACAAGGATCACTCAAAAGGGTTTAGATGGCTTCATGATGATTTTGGTACTAATTGGAGAATGTTAGAAATACAGGCTTGTATCGGGAGAATACAGTTAAAAAAAATGAAGACTTGGACAAGAAAAAGAAATAATAATCAAAATAAAATTTGGTCCACATGTTCAAAATTTAACTCAATAAGAGTTCCAAAATTTAATAATAAGTCCTGGGAAGGATACCACCCAGGAAATATCCATGCAGGATATAAATGTTATGTATTTGTAAAACCTGAATTTTTAAAAGAAGATTGGAATAGAGATAGAATTATTGAGGCACTTCATAGCAAAGGTGTAGATTGCTTTTCTGGGTCATGCTCAGAAATATATCTCGAAAAAGCATTTGATGGAACAAAATTTCGTCCAAAAAAAAGACTAACTGTTGCAAAAGAGCTTGGTGAGACATCTTTAATGTTTTTAATACACCCAAATTTAACTAATTCGGAGATGAAACTTACCTGTGATTTAATAGAAGAAGTTTTGAAAGATGCTACTGTAAAGGGGCAAGGATAATGCCATTTGTTTTAGTAACAGGTGGAGCTGGATATATAGGGTCCCATACAGTTACACAATTACTAAATGATAACTATAAAGTAATAGTTTTAGATAATTTTACTAACTCATCTGAAACTTCTCTTAAGCGAGTAGTTGATATAACGAACAAGCAACCTATTATTATAAAAGGTGATGTTACAGATATAAATATTTTAAACAGCATTTTTAAAAATTATAATGTTGATAGTGTTGTGCATTTTGCCGGTCTTAAGTCTGTTAAAGAATCTTCTGTGAGTCCAAACTTGTATTATAAGAATAATATTTATGGTTCAGTTTGCTTGTTAGAGTCAATGGTTAACTTTAGTATCAATAACTTGATTTTCAGTTCGTCTGCAACTGTCTATGGCGAAGAGGCAAATATACCATATATTGAAACAATGAAACTAGGTACACCATCTAGCCCTTATGGGTTTTCTAAGTTAGTTGTTGAGAAGATAATATCAGATACCGTCGAAGCTAACGATAATTTACAGGCAATAAACCTTCGGTATTTCAATCCTATTGGCGCTCATAAGTCTGGCAAAATTGGTGAAGATCCCTCAGGAACACCAAATAATTTATTACCTTATATATCTCAAGTTGCAATAAAAAAAATAAAACGACTAAATATTTATGGTAATGACTACCCTACGCATGATGGAACATGCAGAAGAGACTACTTGCATGTTATGGATCTAGCAGATGGCCATATTGCAGCACTTAAATTTATTCAATCAAAAAAAGATGTTGGAGTTGAAGCTTTTAATTTGGGCACAGGTAATGCTTATTCGGTATTAGAAATTGTTAATAAGTTTAAGAGTGTTACTGGTATAGATATTCCTTTTAAGTTTAGCGCTAGGAGAGATGGTGATCTTTCTGAGTTTTGGGCAGATTCAAAAAAAGCAAAAGAAGTTTTAGGTTGGTCTTGCAAAAGATCTCTTGATGAAATGATTGAAGATACATGGCGCTGGCAATTAAAAAATCCTAATGGATTTAAAAAAAATGATTAAATTTATAAATACTAATGATACTGAGCCATACAGAAAGTTTATGGAAATGTATAAGAAGGCTTTACTTCATAAACAGGAATATATCGAAGCTTTAAATGTTTCATCATATTCGTTAAAAGAGAATGAGGTTGATTCAAGATATGTGAATTTAAAGATACTTGATAATGATAATTTTATTTTTTTTACAAACTATCAATCAGCAAAGGCTGAGCAATTTGAGCTCCATAATAAGATCTCATGTTCAATTTTTTGGTCTAGCATATATCTCCAAATAAGAATGAAAGGCAAAATTAAAAAAACATCTAGAAAGCTAAACTTAGATTATTTTTCTAATCGATCTATCAAGAAAAATGCTCTTGCTATTAGTTCAATGCAATCAAGACCAATAGAAAGTTTCGAAGCAGTTACTAAAAATTATAATGAAGCAATGAATAAAGATGACTTATATACATGTCCAGCGTATTGGGGAGGCTATGCATTCACACCATATTATTTTGAATTTTGGGAAGGCAATGAATCAAGGCTTAATAAGAGAGATAAATATGAAATGAATAAAGGTTATTGGGATCATTCAGTCCTGCAACCTTAATAAATATATTGCGAAATCAAGTATTTAGTATAAAATCAGCAACTTATTATGATTAATATTATAAACAATCAAATTACTAATTTAGTTTATGCCTACTAACTAAGATGATCTATTTTTTAAATCTCTAAGGATATTCTCATAGCTTCTCAAAGAAAAAATGTCGTTCCCATTAACGAAAAAATAAGAGCAAGTGAAGTCATGCTTATTGGCTCAAATGGCGAAAAACAAGGATTAGTTGCATTCTCTGTTGCACTTGAATCTGCCAGGGTGGCATCTCTAGACTTGGTACAGGTTTCTCCATCAGATGCAACGCCAGTAGTGTGTAAGCTTTTAGATTATGGAAAGCACGTTTTTGATAAAAAGAAAAGCCTGTCTTCATCAAAGGTAAAAGTTAAAAGAAATACTACAAAGGAGATTAAATTCAGGCCATCCACTGATATCGGTGATTATAATATTAAATTAAAAAAGGTGAAAAGCTTTATTCTTGGCGGAGATAAGACTAAAATAAGCGTCCGTTTTAGAGGTAGGGAAATTTTAAACAGTGATATGGGGCTTAATCTTTTAAATAGATTAAGAGACGAACTAGAGGATATAGCACAAGTAGATCAGGAGCCTTCATTAGAGGGAAGACAACTACTAATGGTTTTATCTCCTCTTAAAAAAAAATAAATTTTAAAGAAATTAATTATGGGATACAAATTAAAAACACATTCAGGCGCTGCCAAACGTTTCAAGAAGACTGGGTCATCTATAAAAAGCAAGAGTGCTAATAGGAATCATATACTTACAAAGCAGTCTACAAAAAGAAAAAGACATAACAGAGGACTCAATAAGCTCACAGGTGTTGTGCTTAAAATGGCCTCAAAACTAATAAGAAGATAAATTATGCCAAGAACAACTAAATCAGTAACAGCTAAAGCAAAACATAAGAAGGTATTAAATGCGACTAAGGGGCACTATGGTGCCAGAAGCCGATTATTTAGAACTGCAAAACAGTCTAATATCAAATCTTTACAATATGCTTTTAGAGATAGAAAAAATAAGAAAAGAGCTTTTAGGGCTTTATGGATAGCTAGAATTAATGCTGGAGCACGTGAGCTAGGTACTTCTTACTCTGTGTTAATAAATTCTTTAGCAAAAAAAGATATTGTCTTAGATAGAAAAATTCTTTCAGATATAGCCATATCAGACAATCTAACATTTGAAAAGATTGTAAAAACAGCTATAAGCTAGTTATTTTGATAATGTCATCTTCAAAAGGCATTTCATTTCCTGACTTAGACAAAGATAGAGGTTCGCTTCACCCAATTAATCATATGAAAGACTCTATTATGGAGTTTCTTGTATCTTTAGGATTTGAAATTATTGATGGGCCTGAAATTGAAACTGAAGAGTTTAATTTCGATATGCTAAATATAAAAAAATCACATCCTGCACGACAGATGCATGACACTTTTTATGTCGAAAACAAAATGAATCTTTTACGAACCCATACTTCACCTGTTCAGATAAGAGGTATGCTTGAAAAAAATCCACCACTAGCATTCATTTCTGGCGGTAAGGTTTATAGAAAAGATGATGATGCAACTCATTTACCAATGTTTCATCAAGTTGAGGGCATATATGTTGATGAGGGTATTAGTTTTGCTCATTTAAAAGATCTCATTTATAAAATTATACATTCACTTTTTGGCAAAGATATTGAACTAAGGTTTAGGCCATCATATTTTCCTTTCACAGAGCCATCCGCAGAAGTTGATATCTTGTCAAAAGAAGGTAAGTGGCTTGAGATTCTTGGGTGCGGATTAGTGAACCCAATTGTTTTAGAAAATTGTAATATAGATTCCAGTAAGTACAGCGGCTTAGCATTTGGATTGGGTATTGAAAGAATAGCTATGCTTAAACATGGAGTATCTGATATTCGAGACTTCTACAAGTCTAATCTAGATTTTTTAAGACAATTTAAATGAAAATTTCATACAAGCATTTGGTAAACTGTATTGAAGAAAGCCCTAGTATTCAAAGCATATCAAATAGCTTATTTCATTTAGGTCATGAGCATGAAATAGAAGGCGATATTTTTAATATGGAATTTACACCTAACAGAGGTGACTGCCTTTCAGTGAATGGTTTATTAAGAGATTTGGCTGTCTTTTATAAAATTGATTGCAATCAAGAGTTATATAATGATGATATTGCTGATCTTTCTTTAAATTTTGAAAATTTATCTGAAGACACATGTACACATATATCATTTCTTAAAATAGAAATTGATAGCATTCCAAAGCAATATAGCTCTTGCCTTGAAAGTTATTTTCTAGATTTAAGTATTAACAAGAATAATTTCTTTACCGATATATCAAATTACCTATCATATGAAACTGGGCAGCCGACTCATTGCTATGATGAAGAAAAAATAAGAGGAAAATTATTATTTCATGAAATTAATGAAAATCTAGAGTTCGAAACACTGCTTGATAAAAAAATCTCTCTTACAAATTCCAATGCAGTCTTTTCTTTAAATAATGAGGTAATTAATCTTGCTGGTGTTGTAGGGGGTAAGAACTCAGCTTGTTCAAAAAATACTAAGAAAGTTATTGTTGAGTGTGCATATTTTCAACCTGAAGCAATTATAGGCAAGTCAATAAAGTATGGCATTCAATCTGAGGCATCGCATAAATTTGAAAGAGGTGTTGACCCAAAATGCCAAGAAAAAGTGCTAAGAAGGTTTATTAAACTTGTGAGCGAACATACAAACATACGAGATATTTCTATGGCTTCATATAAATATAATGATGACGAGGATCACAAGATCCCAATAAATTTAAATAAGATCAACCGAATCATTGGAATGAACATTACCCATGATTACTATCTTAAAATCCTAACTAAATTAGGCTTTAGGATTGAAAATGATTATATTAATGTACCATCTTTTAGAAGTGATGTTAGATCTCAAAATGATCTTGCTGAAGAAGTGGCAAGAGTTATAGGGTACGACAATGTTCAAATCTCTGAAATCAACATCCCAAAAAGCAATAAATCAAATTCCAAAGATATTGAAAATAAACTTAGATTTTTTCTATTAGACCATGGGTTTTATGAGGTTATAAATTCTCCATTTGTTAGTGTTGCATCAAAAGATGCCATAAAGGTTGATAACCCTCTTGACTCAAATCGAGGATATCTCAGAACAAATATTACTAATTCTTTAGTCGACAACTTATTATTTAATGAAAGGAGACAAAAAGACTCAATCAAATTATTTGAAATTTCTAATATTTACTCTACAAATATAGAAATAAATAAAAAAAGAAGACTTTCTATAATAGCTTCAGGAAGAGTAGGTTTAAACTATCAAGATTTTTCAAAGATAATAGATGAAAAATATCTAACTAAAATACTAAACAAAATTGCACCAGATATCAATTTTGATATAGAAGTTATTTCAAGAAACACATTAGATACTAAGATAAAAAATGAGATATTTAGCCTTGAAATTGAAATAGATGAGTTTAAAAATAATATTTATTCATATGAAGAAATCTCCAAACCTCCTCAACATTTTAATCAAGTTACAAAAATATCAGAACACCCAACCTCATTTAAAGATATTTCATTTTTGATTAAAGACCCAGATAAAATTAATGAACTTCAAGAATTATTATTAGGATACTCAAGCGATATAATAAATAAAGTATTTATTTTTGACTATTATAATAATTTAAAGAAGAATGAAATTAAGATGGGCTTTAGGTTTATCTTTCAGTCCAAAACTAGCACACTTACCTCAAGTGAAATAGATTTTACATATCATGAAATTATTAATAAATCCCTTAAGATTAGAGGTGTAAGCATCCCTGGCTTGCTCTGATATGAATGTCAATAAAAAAAATATATTAAAACGCATAAGTACCAAAGCTGGGATTGCGGACAGCGATTCCTTAAATATATTTAATTTATTTTTAAATATAGTAGTATCAAAAGCCAAAAATAACCAAGTCAAAATATCTAGTTTTGGTACTTTTAGATTTAAAAAAACACCTAAACGAATCGGAAGGAACCCTTTAACAAAAGATTCATATATAATACAAGAGCATAATAAATTAAATTTTAGTGCTTCTGCAAAAATTAAGGAGATAATAAACTTATGAAAAAAATACTATTATTTTTCTTTATATTGCCATTAATTTTAACTTCGCAAGAAATCAGCGAAGCATACTTAGAAAGTCTCCCTGCATCTGTTAAAGAGGATGTCTTGAAGGGCATAGATGACAGGGATAACAAGAATAAGCCTGTATACAGAAGACCTTCCACAATGATCAAAAAAGATAATACAGAGTTTGCTCAATATAAGGAATTTCAAGACTCTAAAAATGAGAAAAATTTAGATACAAATATTAGGTTTGGTAAATCTATATTTGAATCTGTTCAATCATCTTTTATGCCAATTAACGAGCCTAATCTGGATGGATCATACATACTTGATTTTGGTGATGTTCTTGAAGTTCAGCTAATTGGTCAAAAGGACAAAATAGAAGAACTTCCTATAAATAGAGATGGCTCTATCAGCGTTACAGAGATAGGTAAAATATATGTTGCTGGGCTTTCTTTGGATTCTGCGAGTAAGCTAATCAAGTTTAAAATAAAAGAAATTTTTATTGGAGTTGATGCATTTGTCTCTTTGATAAATGTACGTGATATACAAATCTTAATTTCTGGCAATGCCTACAAGCCAGGGATGTATACTTTAAATGGAAACTCAAATGTTCTGCATGCAATATCAATGGCAGGTGGCGTTAATGATAAAGGCAGTTATAGAGAAATTAACTTAATAAGAAATGGTCAAACTTTAGTAACACTTGATTTGTATGACGTTTTCATTAATGGTAATTCAAATTTATCCGCAAATTTAAGATCTGGTGATACTATTCATATTACTCATTATAAGAATTTAGTTCATGCTGTTTCAGGTGTTAATAGGCCCATGATATATGAGCTTAAAGATGGGGAAACCTTCAATGATCTTGTTTATTATGCAAATGGGATTTCATCATCAGCCAACATAAAGAAAACTCTTATAGAAAAAATTGAAGATGGTGAAGTGATTGCTAATTACGTTAATTTTCAGGATCTTGCGAGCTTAGTTGTTCGTGATAATGACTCTTTATTTATTGAAGAGCTCTTATTTGGAAAGGTTGAAATCAAGGGTGCCGTAAAAATGCCCGGTTATTATAAAATCATTGAAGATACAAAACTTAGCAGCATACTTAAAAGAGCTGGTGGCTATAAAAAATCAGCTTATCCCTTTGGAGGATATTTAGAAAATAAGAGAACTGCTAAACTTAACCAAGAGGCTAAAGATAAACTATATAATAATTTCATAAAAGATTTGATTACTGGTTTTGAAATACTTGATGAATCAGCACTATCGATACTTGAATCATTAAAAGAAACAGATTCTTCAGGTAGAGTAATGGCTGAATTTGATCTCGATGTTCTCGAACTAAATCCAGATATCGATACGAGACTTGAAAATGGTGATGTAATACTCATACCTTATGTAACTGAACAAGTTTACGTCTATGGAGAAACAAATAAACAAGGAACCGTTAAATATGTTCCAGGCAAATCACCAAGTTATTACATAAATAATGCTGGTGGTTACCTTAAAACTGCTAATAAGTCAGGTTTATACATTATTCACCCTAACGGAGAGACCCTTAGCCTTAATAAATCCGTTGGAACTAGGTTTGTTAGTTATGATAGTGAATTTTCTGTATATCCAGGGTCAATTATTTATGTTCCTCAGAAAAGCAACCTTAATGTTGCCAAGTCTGCATCTGTTTGGGCTCCAATTATAAGTAGCGTAGCAACCAGCATTACTGCATTATCTGTATTAAACAACAATAGTAATTAATTTGATGAGAGTTTTTTTTTAATTTTTTTCTGTGTGTATGCATCTTTCACAAATGCATATAACAATTCATATATCAATTCCAACTCTTCATTTAATTCTTTAGGGCAAGTTGGGTTAATACAAACACCTACAGCAGACTCAAAAAAAGATGGAACAATCGCCCTTACCTTTAATAGAAATGATATTTGGAAATTAGGAACTTTAACTGTCTCGCCATTCAATTGGCTTGAGGCAAGCTATTTCTACTATAGGCCTGCAGATTTAGTTTGGAACGGTACCCCTGGCTATTATTTAGATAAAGGTTTTAATGTTAAGTTTAAATATAAGTCAACTAAAAATTATTTGCCTAATATAGCTATTGGGCTTGATGATTTTGCCGGAACTGGGTATTTTACAAAAGAATACATCGTAGCCACACAAGAGATAAAGAATATGAAAATATCTTTTGGTATGGGTTGGGGTAAATTTGTTGGGGCTAATAGTTTTGATAATCCTCTTTCGTTTCTCCATAAGAATTTTGATACAAGACCATCTGTTTCAAGTAATTATGATGAGGGTGGAACTCCATCATATGATAAGTGGTTTAGAGGAAATGCTACTATTTTTGGTGGCGCAGAATATTTCTTTCCTTCTATTAAGGGCCTGAGCATTAAAGCAGAATATGATCCGTTTGATTATATTGATTTTTCAGCGAGCAACAGACCAGGAGCCTCTTTTAATTTAAGAAAAAAAGATTTAGACATAAATGTAGGGCTTAATTATACATTAGGCGAATTTATTACAATTGGAGCATCATACATAAAGGGTAATACTTTTAATATAAGCTTTAATATTGGGGCAACTTTTGATAAAAACCTAAGAAGTAAACCAAAGTTTGATCCTAATTTAGAAATAAGAAATAATAAAAGCAAATCAGAGATTACATTTTATGAAGATCTTCTTAAGAATCTCAATAACAATAATTTATTACTGCAAACAGCATCTATTTCTGATAAAAAATTAGATATCTCTATATCAACATCGCAATATAGAAATGCATTATTATCATCTTCTTATGCAGGCACTATAGCCTATAAAGTTGCCAAAAATAGTGATATTGATATCAACCAAGTTAAGATCAGTCATATAAATGCTGGTATAGAGCTTAATAATATTACATACATTGCAAACCACCTAGATGAAACAAAAAAAACGCATATAGAAATTAAAAAAAGATATACAAAACTTGACTCCGGAAACAATAGCTACAAAGAACATAAATTTAAACCCAATGTTAATTTTCCAATCATATTTTCGTCAGTTAGTCCTATGCTGGTGAACCACATTGGTAATCCAGAAAAATTCTATTTCGGCGGCATTGACATACAACATACAAGTGAAATACAGTTCAAAAGAAATCTGATCCTATCAGGAAAAGTAAATTACTCTTTATTTAATAACTTCCAAGAAACTATTTCTGGACCAGGGTCTGACATGGAGCATGTAAGGACAGATAAAGTTCAATATCTTACAGACTCTAATTTGTATATTAAAAGATTACAACTTGACTATATCTGGTCACCGAGAAAAAATATTTATGCAAAGTTGAGTGGTGGCATTTTTGAGGATATGTTTACGGGTATTGGCGGGCAGGTTTTATTTAGGCCATTTAATAGTAATTTTAATATCAGCATAGATAGTTTTTTTGTACAGCAAAGAGCCTATGATCGCAAGTTTGGCCTTAAGGATTATAAAACAACTACTGGGCATATAAATTTTGGATATTTATTTCCTATGGGAATAGAATCTAATATTAGTTTTGGTAGATATCTTGCTAAAGATGATGGTTATACGTTTGATCTTTCAAGAAGAACAAGCTCTGGTTTTAGGGCTGGTGTCTACTTTACAAGGACTAACGTATCAGCTGAGTTATTTGGAGAGGGGAGTTTTGATAAAGGGTTCTACTTTCAAGTGCCAATGGATTTATTTTCAAAAGACTACGTAGGTAATTACACAAACTTTAAACTATCACCACTAACAAGAGATGGTGGCGCAAAACTTGAATATGACAAAGATTTAAGAGGGTTGATGTACAACACTTCACTTAGTGATTTTATGCACTCTTGGTGATTAATATTATTTTATACAAAAAAAATGGCAGGATAACCTGCCATTTGAATTTATAGGGTATGTTATGTCCCTGTGCCTGTACTTGTTGATGTGCCAGTACTAGTGCTTGTACTTGTACTTGTAGTTGTACTTGTACTTGTACTTGTACTTGTACTTGTGTCAGTAGCAGTACTTGTGTCAGTAGCAGTAGCAGTACTTGTGTCAGTAGCAGTAGCAGTACTTGTGTCAGTAGCAGTAGC
>ERZ1048068.939-NODE-939-length-24216-cov-52.256032_pt1 | contig 24216 bp, 7 predicted proteins | sample MGYA00383098_ERZ1048068 | MGnify/ENA primary metagenome ERZ1048068 (study PRJEB29581, sample SAMEA5548368) | metagenome | biome: marine; feature: coastal; material: water | depth 1 m | study: Short-term variability in the microbial, nano- and picoplankton dynamics... | reverse complement strand
TATTAGTGGTAACATACAACTTAATAGTGGTTCTTCATTTAGTGGTAGTGGTGAGGACTTATTCAATATACCAAAGAGTGCATTAACTGATGATGCATTACTTTCTAACTTAATCACAACAGGTTCAGTAACAGCTTCAGTTTCAACTGATGGATTCTTCAGAGTATTTGGGACTGGTTCAGTAACAACTGAATTGAGTGGTTCATTATTAGTTAGTGGAAATGTCAATCTTAATAGTGGTTCTTCTTTTAGTGGTAGTGGTGAGAACTTATTCAACATACCTCGTTCAGCATTAACTGAAGATGCCTTAGAAACGAATTTAATTATTAGTGGAGCAGTAACTGCTTCTGTATCACCTGATACTGGTTTTGTAGTAAACTCATTAGAAAGTGGTTCTACTTTTACTGGTTCGGTATTCCTAAGTAGTGGTTCATTCTTTAGTGGTAGTGGTGAAAACTTATTTAATATTCCATTATCAGCATTAGCTGAAGAAGTTGAAGTATCAACTAAAATACAATCTGGTAACGTAACTGCATCTGTTTCAAATGAAGATGGGTTTATTGTAAAATCGGAAGTTAGTGGTTCAACATTTTCTGGTTCGATATTTTTATCATCGGGTTCTGTATTTAGTGGTAGTGGTGAGGATTTATTCAATATACCTCGTTCAGCTCTTACGGAGGATGCACTTTTATCAACATTTATAAGAAGTGGTTCGGTAACTGCATCAGTAACACCTGATGAGGGGTTTGTAGTAACCTCAACAGAAAGTGGTTCAACTTTCTTTGGAAACATAACATTATCATCTGGTTCAAAATATAGTGGTAGTGGTGAGGATTTATTTGATATACCTCGTTCAGCATTAACTGAAGATGCACTTATTTCTAACCTAATTCAAACAGGTTCAGTAACCGCATCGGTTTCAACTGATGGATTTTTTAGAGTACAAGGAAGTGGTTCAGTAACAACTGAACTAAGTGGTTCTTTGATTGTTAGTGGAAATATTGAAATAAATAGTGGTTCAAGTTATTCTGGTAGTGGTGAAAATTTATTTAATATACCATTAGCAGCATTAAGTGATGATGCACAAGATGCAATTAACGCAGCTGCATCTTTGGAAGCAGGTATATTGGCTAGTGGTTCAATAACAGCATCAGCAACCGATAATGTTTTTACAGTAACCTCTATTGAAAATGGTTCAATATTTAGTGGTAGTGTAAAATTAAGTAGTGGTTCTGTATTTAGTGGTAGTGGTGAGGAATTATTTAATATTCCAAAATCTGCATTAGTTGATGATGCACTGATTTCTAATTTAATCACAACTGGTTCGGTAACGGCATCGGTTTCAACTGATGGTATATTTAAAGTATTCGGAACAGGTTCAGTAAAATCTGAATTTAGTGGTAGTGTTTCTATAACAGAAACTTTAGATGTTCCAAAAATTATAGCAGATGAATTAACTGGTTCTTTTAGTGGTTCTTTTAGTGGAGATGGTTCGGAGTTAAACAATATTCCATTATCAGCATTATCAGAAGATGCATTTAAAATAGCAAGTGGTTCAGCAACTGCATCTATTTCTCCAAATTTAGGATTTGTAGTAAATACATCATCATCAATTGAAGGTGATTTATCAGTTAGTGGTAGAATTACAGCTGAAGAATTATTTGTAAACTTTATATCTTCATCAGTAGTAATATCAACTGGTTCTAATATACTTGGTAATGATGGTGGTAATACCACTCAGAAATTATTTGGAGAAACTACAATAGAAGGAAATATAACTGCTAGTGGAGTAATAACATCAAGTGGTTTCATAGGTGATGGTGCAGGATTATTTAATATTCCACAATCTGCTTTATCAGAAGATGCATTTCAAATATCAAGTGGTAGTATAACTGCTTCGGTTTCACCTGATGATGGTTTTGTAGTAACATCAATTGAAAGTGGTTCTACTTTTAGTGGTAGTGTGAGAATAAGTAGTGGTTCTACATTTAGTGGTAGTGGTGCTGAATTATTCGATATACCATTATCAGCTCTTTCTGAAATATCTCCATTAATAGCAAGTGGTAGTGTAACTGCCTCAACTAATCCCAACGATGGGTTTGTAGTAACCTCAATAGAAAGTGGTTCTACATTTAGTGGTAGTGTAAGATTAAGTAGTGGTTCTTCGTTTAGTGGTAGTGGTAAAGATTTATTCGATATACCATTTTCAGCAATAACGCAAGAAGCATTTAGAATTGTAAGTGGTTCAGTAACGGCATCGGTTCATCCGACTAGAGGATTTGAAGTAAATTCAACTGGTAGATTTGATGAAGGTATAACTACAAGTGGTAGTTTAATAGTATCTGCATCTACTTCTTGGGCTGCTGATAATGAAATTAAAATTGTAAAAGTAATTTCTACCGATGATGGTAACAAATATGAAATAGATGGATATAGACAACCATTACTTTATTTAGTAAGTGGTAGTACATATACATTTAATCAATCAGATTCTTCAAATAATACACATCCAATAAGATTTTCAACAATCGAACATGGTACACATAATGGTGGGGTTCCATTTACTGGTAGTGTTGATACTGGAAGTACTGAAGCTGGTTCAGATGGTTCCGAAGTTACTATTGAAATAACTGCAGATACGCCTGATACTTTATATTACTATTGTGTTAATCACAATGGTATGGGTGGGCAAATTCAAAAAGTAAGAAGTTATCCAATAACTAAAACAATAATTAACGATACTGTTGAAGTAACTGGTTCTATGTTAGTTACTGGTGATATTGATTCAAATATTATTAGAGCAAATGAATTTAGTGGTTCGTTTAGTGGTAGTGGTAGAGATTTATTTGATATCCCTCTTTCAGCTCTTGCTGAAAAAGTAGAAGAGTTATCATTTATAGCAAGTGGTAGTGTAACTGCATCGGTTAATCCAGCATTTGGATTTAAAGTAAATTCATCAGCATCAATAGAAGGTGATATTAATATAGCAGGTGATACTATAATTTCTGGTGGATTGGTTGTATCAGAATCAGCTGTTTTTGAAAACATACCAATAACTCAATCTGTAACAGTTGCTGATAGTAAATTCTTTGTACAAGGATTACCAAGACCAAAATTAAAACTTTTAGATAATACTTCATATTATTTTGATTTATCAGATTCTTCAAACTTACTTCATCCATTTAGATTCTCAAGAACATATGATGGAACATTAGAAGGTGGGGTTGAATATACTACAACTATTACATCTGGAGCAGCTGCAGCTGGGACAACTGGAGCATATATAAACATAGAAGTAACGCCAACTTCACCAAACGTATTATTCTACTATACAGAAACTTCTGCATCGTTTGGTAATAAAGTTAGAAAATTAGGAGAATTACCAACATTATCTCAAATAAGATTAATAGGTGATACTGCAGTGACTGGTGGTTTAGATGTTAGTGGAGTTTCTTCAGCAACATTATTATCATCACCAAATGTATCTGCATCTTTTGTATCATCTTCAATAGTTGATTTCAAAATTGGTGATAATTCATATGAAACAATTCCTGGTAGATTAAAATGGAATGAAACTGAAGGTACTCTTGATTTGGGTATGGGTGGTGAAACTGCATCATTACAAATTGGTCAAAACTTATACTATCCATATGTAGTAAATAAAACTGGAGCTACTTTAGAGACTGGTACGTTGGTTATGGTAGCACCTTCACAACCTACTTCTCTTAATAGATTAAGTGTTGTTAAGGCAATTACGGATGGTACTTATGATGAAGATAAAATAGTTGGTGTACTTACCGAAGATATTCAACATAACGGACAGGGATTTGCAACTTGGTTTGGTTATGTTAGTAATTTAAATGTTGCTGATTTAGAATCAGCTGGATTAAAATATACAGGTTCTGTATGGGTTGAAGGTGAAACTTTATATTCTGACCCTATAAGACCAGGTGGTTTAACAAATGAAAAACCCCAAGCACCGAATTTAAAATCTTCAATAGCATTTATAACTACTATAACTGGACAAACTCTTAACTTATTAGTTAGACCTAAATTGGGAGAAAGTTTATCTGATTTACATGATGTACAAATTGCAACTGCATCTAATAATGATATCTTAGTATTTGTATCGGAATCAAATAGATTTGAAAACAAAAGTAGTGATTTAGTACTAAGTGGTTCATTTAGTGGTTCATATAGTGGAGTTTATTTTGGAGATGGTTCAAACTTAGAAAATGTACAAGCAGCAGCTGCACCTCTTATATCAAGTGGTTCGGCAACGGCATCGGTTGCAAGTGGTGATACTTTTATAGTAACATCACCTGTTAGTGGTTCTATAATAACTGGTTCATTAGTAACATCTGGTTCAATAATTGTTGGTGGTGGTGGTATATTTAGTGGTGATGGTAGTGGTTTAACTGATATCGATATAGCTAATTTAGCACTTACATTAAATAAATTAGAAAGTGGTTCAGCAACGGCATCATTGGATATCGATGAATTCAAAGTATTTAGTAATAATATAAGTACAAGTGTAGATACATCTTTAAGTGGTTCGGTAAATATTTCAGAATCATTAGATGTAGGTGGAATTATTACTGGTGATGGTAGTGGAATTACAAACATTGATATTGCTAATTTAGCAATTGATTCATCTCGTATATTTACAGGTTCAGTAACCGCATCAGTTGATCCTGATGGATTCTTCAGAGTAGAAAACCTAGACCCAACTGTAAACTCAGGTTCAGTTAAAGTAGAAATAAGTGGTTCTCTACATATTTCAGAATCAATAACTGCATCACTATACCAAGGTGATGGTGGTGGATTATTTAATATTCCATTAGATGCATTAGAAGATTTACAATTAGATAGAATTAAATCTGGTTCAGCAACTGCATCTATTTCTCCAAATTTAGGATTAGTTGTAAATAATCAAATTAGTGGTACATTATTCGTTGGTGATGGTGGAGGTTTATTCAACATTCCAGCTGATGCATTACAGGATTTACAATTACCTCAAATTATTAGTGGTGGTATAAGTGCATCTGTTGAACCAACTAGAGGGTTTGAAGTTTATTCACCTGAATTTGGCTCAAAGTTTACTGGTTCACTTAGTGTTAGTGGAAGTGTAACTATACCATCTGGGAGTGGATTCTTTAGTGGTAGTGGTGAGGGATTATTTAATATTCCAGCTGATGCTATTGAAGGATTAGACCAAAGTAGAATACTTAGTGGTTCTGTAACCGCATCGGTTACTCCTGATGATGGATTCGTAGTTAGGTCAATTGATAGTGGTTCAACATTCTTAGGAGATGTAACTTTCCAAAATGATGTAAGTGCATCTAAGATAACTGTAACTGATGAAATATTCTCACCAAGAATTACATCATCATTTGTAGGTTCTTATCAAGGTGAAAATGTTGGTATAGATGTACCTGATGATTTAGATATTTTAATATTTGATGCAGATGCTAATAAGTTTAGACCTGTAACACAATTCGGTGATACTGCCGTATTCCCATTCTCGGATGTAACTGAGGTAGTATTCCAACATAATTTCTCTATTGATTATCCAGTAGTTCAAATTTATGAAACTGGTTCAAATGGACAAATTATTCCACAAGCAATCGAATCAATCGATAGTTCATCAATTAGAGTAACCTTTAGTGGATTGACAAGTGGACAAGCAGTAATTGGTACTGGTGGTAGATTGGCAGGATTTGTAGAAGGTAGTAACGTTGTAGGTTTAGTTAATTCAGCATCTTATGCAGAATTTGCAGAAAACGCTGGAACGGCATCATCATTAGTAGGATTTGATTCAGCATCACTTGCTGAACTTGGAAACTTATCACAATATGTAAAGAGTAGTCAAACGGCATCGATGACTGTACTTTCAGCATCTTATGCTGAAACTGCTTCATTCGCTGTAAACGCTGGTGATTTTAATACTGATAATTTTGTAAGAACTGACCAAACGGCATCGATGACTGTACTTTCAGCATCATACGCTCTTTCAGCATCTTATGCAGTTAACGCTGTATCAGCTGAAGATTATGTAAGAAATGACCAAACTTCTTCGATGACTGTTCTTTCTGCATCTTATGCAGCAACTGCTTCATTTGCATTAAACGCTGGTGATTTTGTAGGAGAAAATTTCTTACCAAATAATGGTACTGGTTCATTTGTTGGAAGATTTGAAGTAAGTGGTAGTTTAGTAGTAACAGGTAGTGCAAAACTAATAGGATTAGAAACAGGTAGTTCAGATACAGTTCTTGTTATTAATGAATCAACTGGACAGGTTTTCAAAAGAGATGTAACTGCAGTAAGTGGAACATCTGGTACAGGTGGTAGTGGTGGTACTTCTGGTTCATCTGGAAGTAGTGGTTCTGCTGGTACTTCTGGTTCTTCTGGAACAAGTGGTTCTGCTGGTACTTCTGGTTCTTCTGGTAGTGGAGGTACATCTGGGACAAGTGGAACTTCTGGGACAAGTGGTTCTGCTGGTACTTCGGGTACAACTGGAACATCTGGTTCATCAGGTTCTTCTGGTAGTGGGGGTACATCTGGGACAAGTGGTTCAGCAGGTACTTCTGGAACAAGTGGAACAAGTGGTTCCTCAGGCTCATCTGGTTCAAGTGGAAGTAGTGGTTCAAGCGGTACATCCGGTTCGTCTGGTACATCTGGTACTGGAGGAACTTCTGGTTCAAGTGGAAGTAGTGGAAGTAGTGGAAGTAGTGGTACTTCTGGAACATCTGGGACAAGTGGAACTTCTGGAACAAGTGGTAGTAGTGGTTCTTCTGGAACAAGCGGTACTTCTGGTTCATCAGGTAGAGAAGGTGGTAGATTATACAAAGTAATAAATGCAGGATTCCAATATTCATTTGATGGATATGCTGGAAACTTCCCAAAACTAACATTAGTAAAAGGAGAACTTTATTACTTCGATGTAAGTGGTGTAGGTAATGGACATCCATTTGCATTAAGATTGGCTAGTGGAAATACTAATTCAGTACCAGGTACAACAAATAATGACCCAGCAAATGGAAACCATAGTACATCAACATTAATACGATATAGAATACCTGAAGATGCAACTGATATAGTTTATCAATGTGCTAACCATTCATCAATGGTAGGTCAGATTGAAATAGTAAATAAATACGGAACAAGTGGAACATCTGGTTCCTCTGGTTCTTCTGGTAGTGGAGGTACATCTGGTACTTCTGGTTCTTCTGGTAGTAGTGGTTCATCAGGTTCTTCTGGAACATCTGGGACAAGTGGTTCATCTGGAACATCTGGTACTTCTGGTTCTTCAGGTTCATCTGGTTCAAGCGGTAGTAGTGGAACATCAGGTTCTTCTGGTTCAAGTGGTACATCGGGTACTTCTGGAACGAGTGGAAGTTCTGGTTCTTCTGGTTCAAGTGGAACCAGTGGAAGTAGTGGTAGTAGTGGAACAAGTGGAGAGCAAGGTTCTTCTGGTTCAGCTGGTACATCTGGAACAAGCGGAAGTAGTGGAAGTAGTGGTTCAACAGGTACGAATGGTACATCTGGTACAAGTGGTACGAGTGGAGCAGAAGGAAGTAGTGGTTCAGCTGGTACATCTGGAACTTCAGGTACCAATGGAACTTCTGGTTCAGCAGGAACTTCTGGTACATCTGGAAGTAGTGGTACTTCTGGAACAAGCGGAACTGCGGGTACTTCTGGAACAAGCGGTACATCTGGTAGTGGGGGTTCAGCAGGTACATCTGGAAGTAGTGGTACTTCTGGAACAAGCGGAACAACAGGTTCAGAGGGAACATCTGGAAGTAGTGGTACTTCTGGAACAAGCGGTAGTAACGGAACAAGTGGAACTTCAGGTTCATCTGGTACTTCTGGAACAAGCGGAAGTAGTGGTTCTTCTGGAACTTCTGGAACTTCTGGTACAAGTGGTAGTAACGGAACTTCGGGCTCATCTGGAAGTAGTGGAACAAGTGGTTCATCTGGAACATCGGCAGAAGGTAGTAGTGGTACAAGTGGTAAAGATGGTAACTTCGGTGGAGCATCATTCGATTATACATTCACATCAGCAATAGGAAATTCAGAACCATCAGCTGGTAGACTTAGAATAAATAACTCTTCACAAAATATAGGTACTGCAATTTACATTAGTGAAATTGATGATGATGGTGGAAGTGTTCAATCCTTTATGGAAACAATGGATTCGGTTACTTCAGCAGTAAAAGCACATATAAGAATTGCTAAAAAGTTCAATACTGATGAATACCTATTATTTGCAATAGGTGAATTAACCGATAATGGTGATTGGTGGACTCTTAGTGATTTATCAAATACAGGTTTCTCAACAGCCTCTCCTTTTACAAATGGTGATGATATTGTTGTATCTTTAGTTGCAGTTGGTGATAAAGGTGATAGCGGTACTTCTGGGACAAGTGGTAGTAATGGTTCTTCTGGTATTGATGGAACTGCTGGTTCTGGAGGAACTTCAGGTTCATCTGGGACAAGTGGTAGTAGTGGTACATCAGCTGAAGGAAGTAGTGGAACATCTGGAACAAGTGGTTCATCTGGAACAAGTGGTTCATCTGGTTCAACAGGTTCAGAAGGTACATCAGGTACATCGGCTGAAGGAAGTAGTGGAACGTCTGGTATAGATGGAACAAGTGGAATAAGTGGTTCTTCTGGAACATCAGGTTCTTCTGGAACAACTGGAGAAGATGGAGAAGATGGGACAAGTGGTAGTTCTGGTAGTAGTGGAGCAGATGGTACATTCTTCGGAAGTTCTGGTACATCGGGAACATCAGGTTCTTCTGGTTCAAGTGGTGTAAGTGGTTCAAGTGGTTCAGCTGGTACTTCTGGTACTGGTGGTACAAGCGGACAAGATGGTACATTCTTCGGAAGCTCTGGTACATCTGGAACGAGTGGAACAAGTGGTAGTAGTGGTTCAACTGGAACTGCAGGTTCTTCAGGTACAAGTGGTGGAACTGGTTCAGATGGAACATCTGGAACTTCTGGTGTAGATGGAACATTCTTTGGTTCAGCTGGTACATCGGGTACAAGTGGTGCCGGAACAAGTGGTTCATCAGGTTCATCAGGCACAACTGGAACTGCTGGAACATCTGGTTCAAGTGGTGTAGACGGAACTTTCTTTGGAAGTAGTGGTTCATCTGGAACATCGGGTACTTCTGGTGCTGGAACATCTGGTTCAAGTGGTTCAAGTGGTACATCAGGAACTTCTGGTGTAGATGGAACTTTCTTTGGAAGTAGTGGTACAACTGGTACATCTGGTACATCTGGAGCAGGTACTTCAGGTTCTTCAGGCTCATCTGGTTCTTCTGGTACAAGTGGTGTAGATGGAACATTCTTTGGAACAAATGGTACAAGTGGTTCAACTGGTACTTCTGGAACAAGTGGAGCAAGAGGCTCTTCTGGTACAACTGGAACTGCAGGTTCTTCTGGTACAACGGGTGTAGATGGAACTTCTGGTACAAGTGGACAAGATGGAACTTTATTTGGTAGTAGTGGTACTTCTGGTACTAGCGGAAGTTCTGGTACAACTGGAACTGCTGGTTCATCTGGAACTTCAGGAATTAGTGGAACAAGTGGACAGGATGGAACTTTGTTTGGAAGTAGTGGTACTTCTGGTGAAACTGGAACAAGTGGTGAAAGTGGAACTTCTGGAATAAGTGGCTCACAAGGTACTTCTGGGACAAGTGGAAGTAGTGGACAGGATGGTACATTATTTGGTAGTAGTGGTACATCTGGAACAAGTGGTATAACAGGCTCAAATGGAACTTCAGGTGATACTGGTTCATCGGGTACTTCTGGTACTTCTGGGCAAGATGGTACTTTATTCGGTTCATCGGGTTCTTCTGGAACAAGTGGAGTAAGTGGTTCGTCTGGGACAAGTGGACAAACTGGTTCAGCAGGTACATCTGGTGTTAGTGGTACAAGCGGACAAGATGGTACATTATTTGGTTCATCAGGTTCTTCTGGAACAAGTGGAGATAGTGGTAGTAGTGGTACTTCTGGAGCAACTTCTTCATCTGGTTCATCTGGAACAAGTGGACAAGATGGTACATTATTTGGAAGTAGTGGTTCAAGTGGTACAAGTGGAGAAAGTGGTTCATCAGGTTCTTCTGGTACAAGTGGAGATGGGACAAGTGGTTCAAGTGGTTCAAGTGGACTTTTAAATGTTGATAATGATGGTGCAGATAGAGTTCTTACTATGGATGGTGATGGAACTGCAACGGCGGAATCAAACTTAACATTTAACGGATCTGTATTAAATGTACTTGGAGATACAACTATAAATGATTCCTTAGAGGTTGGACAATTAACATACTCTAAATACTATCATGAAACTTATAATGATTTAGGAGATTCAAGTGGTGGTGTAAATATATCTTTAATAACTGCTAATAATTTTAGTATTAGAAGAACTGGAACAATCACAATTAGTATTTCAAACGCACCAACAGGCCCTCGTGCAATTGGATTCACATTGGTAATGGAAGATGGTAGTGGTGGAACGGCAACTACTAACTGGCCATCATCAATACAATGGGCAAATGGTGTAGCACCAACACTAACGGCAAACGGAAAAGATATATTAGTATTCTATACTTATGATGGAGGGAGTACTTATTATGGATTCCTAAGTGCAAACAATATAAGTTAATGAGTTATGTATTATGAGTATAGCAAGAAGATTATTATCAATAAATGCAGGAGATTTGAGACCTTTTAAATTTACAATAGAAACAACATCAAATGGTACTCAATTTGAGTTACCAATTTCAGCACCTAGTGGTATACAGCCAAATTTAACAGTATCTTGGGGTGATGGTAGTAGTTCAACTATTATTTCAACATCACAAGCGGATAGATTTCATACATATACATCATCTGGTACTTATCAAATTATAGTTAGTGGATATTGTCCAGGTTTTAGTGTTGATAATAACCCATCTTATAAAAATTTATACAAATCTGTTGATGATTGGGGAGTTGTTCAATTCGAAGAAGTAAATTTCTATGGTTGTGTTAATTTAACATCCATACCTATGGATGGTTCTAACAATGCAATATTAAATGATGGTTTAAATACTGTTAAAAGATTTAATTCTACATTTAGACAAACTGGTATTACTATTATACCAAATGGTTTGTTTGACTATTCATCAAATGTAGTTTCATTTGTTAATACATTTGTATTTTGTTTAGGTATTACACAAATACCATCTGATTTATTTGATAACAATACAAATGTAACATCTTTTTCTGGTACATTTAATGCATTGTTAAATTTAACATCAATACCAAGTGGTTTATTTGATAATAACCCATTGGTAGTAAACTTTGAATCAGTTTTTAGAAACTGTAGAAAGGTGGCTGGAATTCCAAGTCAGTTTTTTACTAATAACCAACAAGTTACTACTTTTGCAAATGCATTTAATATGGCAACTACATCAAACTTATTAACTGGTGTAACTCCAGAAGATGCTAATGGTGATGAAATATTTGAAAGAGGAGCAAATCCTATTGGTACGGATTGTTTTGCTTTTTGTAGTGGTTTAACTAATTTTGGTTCAATACCAGCAACATTTAAATAATAAGATATGTACTTAAAAGTTTCAGGCTCAACAATAACTTATCCATATTCAGTTCAAAATTTAAAATATGAAAATCTGAATACAAGTTTTCCAACAATTATCACAGATAGTTTATTGGAATCATTCAACATTTATAAAGTTGAAGCAAAAAATAGTGGATATGATAGTGATGATACAAAAGATGTAACTGAAGTAACACCAACCTTATCTGGTTCGGTTTATGTACAAACATATAACATAACTGATGCAGATGAAGAAACAATAAATAAGAGAAGAGAAATAAAATGGTCGGAAGTAAGGAGTAATAGAGATTCATTATTATCTGAATGTGATTGGACACAATTTAACGATTCTCCAATATCAGGTTCAACTCTAATAGATTGGCAAACATATAGACAATCACTAAGAGATATAACAAATCAATCTACCCCATACGATATTACTTGGCCAAACAAACCTTCTTAGAAGTTAAAAGATATTTATTTAATATTTATATCAAAGAAAAGGTAATTATCAGATGAGAATAGACCAACCCAGTTTTTCCGGTTCGATTACACAGGCTCCTTCAGCATATGCTGAGTTAAGTGGGTCATTTACTGGTTCATATACTGGTTCATTTAGTGGTTCTTTTATCGGAGATATTGCAGTTGAACAAGCTGAGTTTACTAATTTAACTGTAACACAAACATTAAACGTTGGTACGGAAAATACTGATGGTGGTGTAAATATTATTAATAGTGGTTCAATTGAAGTAAGTGGTTCAATAAATTTATTACCAAACAATAGTTTTTCTGTTGATGGTGTAGATGTATTGGATTCTGCTTTAGCATTCTCAATAGCATTAGGATAAGATATGGCAAATATATTTAAAAATAGTATAAAAGGACCTGCTGGAACAGGTGGATTAGGTGTTTACACAACACCAGCTGCAACATCAACAACTGTGATTGGTGTAAATGTAGCAAATATTGTATCTCAAAACATTTATGTAGATGTACAAATAACCGATAACTCTGCTAGTGTTACTAAATATTTAGTAAAAGGAGCAGTTATCCCAAATGGTTCATCGGCAGTTTTAGTTGGTGGTGACCAAAAAGTAGTTTTAGAGGCAAACGATTCGATAACTGTAACATCTAATGTAGATAATTCAGCAGATGTTATTTTATCAGTATTAGAGATATCATAAATAGAGGTTAATGGAATACGGTGGAAAGAATCCAAATGGAATAAATCAAGTCAGTCAAAGTTTACTTTCGATTGATGTTCAAGGTGTAGAGCAAATAAACATATCAACCTCATCGGTTGATATTAATACATCTTTGAATGTAGAAGGTGGGATAACTGCATCTTCATATAGTGGTTCTTTTGTAGGAGATGGTTCTGAATTAATAAACATTCCACCTGAAGCACTAACACCTGAAGCACAAAGTAAAATATTTGATGGGTCTGTAAGTGCATCTATATCCGAAGAAGATGGATTTTTAGTTAATACATCTGCATCTATTAGTGGTGGTATATTTGCAACTGGTGAAATATCTGGTGGATTTATTAGTGGAGATGGTACTGGATTATTCAATGTACCTGCAGAAGCCTTAGGAGATATTGATAGATTAAAATCAGGTTCAGTACAAGCAGTAATTTCTCCAAATCTAGGACTTGTAGTTGACACAAACACAACAATTAACAATGATTTATTAGTAACTGGTTCTACAACTATTCAAGTTGATGGTACGATTACTAGAAATGTATCAATTGGTAATGATTTAAAAGTAACAGGTTCTACTGATATACAAAATGATTTAACAATTGGTAATGACTTAACGATTGATAACGATTTAAGTGTTGGAAACAACTTATCAGTAACAGGTAGAATAACTTCACAAGAATTATTAACAACATTTATATCATCATCAGTAATTTATGCATCTGGTTCGAATGTATTTGGTGATGAATCAACTGATACCCATCAATTTACAGGTTCATTACTAATCAAAGATTCGATAGTAATTCCAGTATTTAGTTCAGAACCTGCTGGTGGTCAACTTGGACAATTATATTATAACTCAACTGATACCAACATATTTAGATACACTGGTTCAGAATGGGAACCTGCAGCTGGTACTGCTGGTACATCTGGTACAAGTGGAACATCTGGCTCTGGTGGTACAAGCGGAACAAGTGGAAGTGGTGGAACTTCTGGTACTTCTGGTACTGGTGGTTCATCTGGTACTTCTGGAACATCAGGTTCTGGAGGAACATCTGGTTCTGGGGGAACTTCAGGAACAACAGGTTCAGCTGGTACATCTGGTTCTGGTGGAACTTCAGGAAGTGGAGGAACATCTGGTTCTGGTGGTAGTAGTGGAACAAGTGGTAGTGGTGGAACATCTGGTTCTGGAGGTTCAAGTGGAACTTCTGGGAGTGGTGGTACTTCTGGAACTTCTGGAAGTGGAGGAACATCAGGTTCTGGAGGAACATCTGGTAGTGGTGGTTCAAGTGGTACTTCTGGTACTTCTGGTACTTCTGGTAATGATGGAGAAGATGGGCAAGATGGGCAAGATGGACAAGACGGAGAAGATGGTACTTCTGGTTTAGATGGTACTTCTGGTACTGGTGGTTCATCTGGTACTTCTGGTACTTCAGGTACAAGTGGTACATCTGGTAGTGGTGGAACTTCTGGTATTGGTGGTGGTGATGGTTCGGATGGAACTTCTGGTACATCGGGAACTTCTGGTACATCAGGAACAAGTGGTTCTGGAGGAAGTAGTGGTTCTGGTGGTACATCAGGTTCTGGTGGTTCAAGTGGTATTGATGGAGTAAGTGGAGCTGCTGGAGATGGTGGTTCTTCTGGTACTGCTGGTAGTGGTGGTACTTCTGGCTCTGGTGGTTCAAGTGGAACAAGTGGTACAAGTGGAACATCTGGTACGAATGGTACTGCTGGTAGTGGAGGAACTTCAGGTTCTGGTGGTACGAGTGGAGCACAAGGTGTAGATGGTGAACAAGGTACAAGCGGTTCTGCTGGAACAAGTGGTACAAGTGGAACATCTGGTACGAATGGTACTGCTGGTAGTGGTGGTTCAAGTGGTTCTGGTGGAACATCTGGAATAGATGGTACTGATGGTACTGCTGGTAGTGGTGGTTCATCTGGAACATCTGGAACATCTGGAACAAGTGGTGAAAGTGGAACAAGTGGAACAAGTGGTAGTGGTGGAACTTCTGGAGTATTATCTTTAACAGGTAATACTAATAATGGTTTAATTACATTAAATGGTACTGCTCCAAACGCAAGTGTTGAAAGTAATCTTACTTTTGATGGTACAACATTAAACATAACAGGTAACTTAAATGTAACGGGTACACAAACAAGTGTAAATACCGAAACAATTTTGTTAGCAGATAATATTATAACTCTTAATTCAAACTTTACATCAGGTACTCCTTCTGAGAATTCTGGTATTGAGATTTTAAGAGGTAGTTCAGCAACTAAATCATTTTATTGGAAAGAATCAAATGATAGATGGTATGCTGATTCAGATTTAGAAACAGCTGGTAACTTATATGCAGCTGGTGGACAGTTATTCTTAAACCAAACTGCTGGAGCAATAACTAAATTTACTAATGAGAATAATCTATCGATTTATTCAGACCATTTAGTAAACTTTATTGAAAGTGATGCAAATAACAAAAGAGCTGTATTTGGTTTAAATGGAAGTGGTAACTTTACATTCGGACAAGGTACATTAAATACATCATATACGATGTATGTAGCTGGTACATTCTACGCAAACACAGTAGATACTGGACAAGGTGCTACTGAAGTTCATTTAATGAACCAAAATGTTCGTACAACTGATAACGTAACATTTAACAACTTAACAGTTAATGGTACGTTAACTGGTATAGATGCAGGTGATGTAGGGGCAACTCCATTAGACCATATTCGTTCATTAGGAACACAGGCATTTACTGGTACGGCAAATACGGCTGGATTAATTTCCGAAATGGAAAGTGATGGAGCATTTGATTCATATAGTTCAGTATTTAAAACTTCTTGGAGTTATGCTGGAAACTTTAACTTAGGAGATGCTGGTAGGTTTACTGAAACTGCTGGTTCATCTTGGATAACTTGGACTGATAACTCATCGGATTCTACAAGAGGAAATATCACTGCATTAGCAATCGCACCAAATACAGGTGGTTCTGCTGGAAAGGTATTTATATACAATGACCAAGGTAGTGGTTATGCACCAGGTTGGAGAGAGGTATGGACTTCTACTTCAGATGGAGCTGGTTCTGGTTTAGATGCTGACCTTTGGGATGGTAATCAATTTGCAAGTTATTTAAATCAGGCAGTTAGAACAACTGATTCTCCTCAATTTGCAAGAGTTTATTTAGATAGTACAAATAATTATATAGATACTATTGGTAGTTATTTATCATTTAAATCAGGTGGTAACGAAATGACATTTGGTGGTTCAACATCAATGTACATTAACTATCGTGCAGCACTTGGTGGAACACCAACTCATTGGATTTGGAATGCTGGTTCATCATCTTCATTTGCAAGATTTACTTTAGGTAGATTAGATGCTGAAGTTTTCTATGATAGAAACAATACTGGATATTATGTAGACCCTGCATCAACATCAAATCTAAATGTTCTAACAACATACTCATATCAAGGTAATGGAAATGTTGGTGGAACTGGTAGTGCATCTTGGCACCCATCTGGTATTTATTCAGCTGGATATAACTGGTTGTATGGTGGTATCAATGGTGGTGGTGGTTCTGCTACTAATTTTGGTGATGTAAGAGCTAATATTTTCTATGATTATAATAATACTAATTATTATGTAAATCCAAATGATTTATCTAATTTTGGTAGAGTGACTGGACCTGTAATGCAAATTACCAAAACTGGTTCTGGTGGAACTGGTGGAAATAATGTAACTTTAATAGTAGAAAATCAATACGCAAATCATTCTTGGGGTGTTGTTCAAGAAATAAGAGGAGGTGGTACTTCTGGAACTGATAGACCTGCTTTATTATTCTCATCACCACTAACTTCACAAACTTGGACAAGTGGTTATTATCAAACTTCAGATTCTTACGCTATTACATCCAATAGAGGATATAGAAATGGTGGTTGGGGTAGTTGGAGAATGTTAGTAGATGGAAGTGGTAACGTACAAGCTGCAGGTTCATCAAGAGCACCAATTTTCTATGATTCAAATGATACTGGATATTATACAGATCCTAACTCTACCTCTATCTTAAATGAGTTAAGAGTAAATGAGTACATAAGACATAATGGTGATACAAATACTTACATTAGATTTGTAGGAGCGGATGATTTACAATTAGTAGCAGGTGGTAGACAAATGCTAAGAATGGATGAAGGTGGTGATCCTGATATTCTTCAATTAGGTGATTCTGCTACATACACTAGAAATGAAGGACATTTAATTGTTGGTCAAACTGGTATATCATATACAAATACAGATAATACTCCATTAGTTGGTTCAAAAACTAATAATAGAGTACATATAAATGGTTCAATTCAATTAACCAGCAATAACGATGCTATCGTATTCGGTAGAGGTACTTCTTCATTTATGAAAGATGAAGAAATTGGCTTCGGATGGGGTGGTGGTTGGTATATGACCGATGGTACTTACCTAAGAGTAAGAAATAATAAAATTCTTTACTCAACTGGTGAATTTTGGGCTAGTAGATTTAATGATGTAAATAATACTGGATATTATGGTGATTTCGCATCTACATCAAATTTAAATCAGTTAAATGTAATTACTTTAAATGTAAGTGGTAACACTACATTAGGTAATGGTAATGGAGATACAACTCATATCAATGATATTGTTCACATTGGAGCAACTGATAGTGGTAATTCTGATTTATTCTTTGGTGAAGGTTCTACAAACAATATTAAATATGGTGTTCATTGGAATTGGGATTCAGGATATAGATTTACTTGGAACACAAGAAACAATGGTACTGATACAACCTTATTCTACTATGATACTAATAGTACATCTTATGTATATTGGAATAGACACTTCCATATGCAGAATAAGGAAATCAACTATCTAAGTCAAGTACACTTTAATGATAATGTTAGATTCTATGATGAAGGTAATGATTCTTATCTAAACTTCAAGTATGGAGATACTAATGCAGGTGGTATTAAAATCTACAATGGTAGTAATGTTAGAAAGGGTTATCTATACGCTGATAATAGTGGATTTGGTTTATTAGATAATGATGGAAATTGGGCAGTAAGAACACAAACTGGTTCCAATCCATTAGAATTAAGAACTAATAATAATGTAGAATTCTACGTTTACGATTCATACACATTCTCACCAGGTTCATCAAGAGCACCTATTTTCTATGATTCAAACAATACTGGGTATTACTTTAATGGAGATAGTACTACACAAATGTATCGTACTGATATTAATAATCAATTAAGATTAGAAGGTGGTGCACCAATTTATCTATACACTGGTGCTGGTAACCAAAGAGGAATGTTCCAAGCAACTGATACAAATGATGCACACTTAATTATAGCAACATCTGGTGGTGAAGATATTTCATTCAGAGATGGTGGTTTAGGTGGACAATGGAATATGATTATCAGAGGTGATGGTCAAACTCTTATCAATAGTAGAATTGATTCACCTATTTATTACGATAGAAATAATACAAATTATTACGCAGACCCTGCATCAACATCTGTATTTAATGGATTAACTGTTGGTGGATTTAATGTTCTTACTGGTGGTACTATCCAAAACTACATGCGTAGTATTGATAATGGTTCATTCTACAATATTACTGATAAGATGACTTCTGAAGAGGTTAGAGACCAAATTGGTTCAACTTCATCAAAAATAACTAAAGTAGATGATAATACTGCTCCAGCTGAAGGATGTTTTAGAGTTACCGGATATCTTGGTCTTACTCACCCAGATTACATTAAAGTAGACCAAAATTCAGAATACACATTTGAAGTTTGGATTAAGGTAATTGATGGTGGTGATACTAACCAACGATTATATATGGGTTGGTCAACTTATGATGCTAATAAAAATTATCATGGTAATACACAAAGATATTGGGGTTCTGCTGGTACTCAGTTTGATAGTGATACAAACACAAACGGATGGTATAAGGTAACAGGTAGAATTAGAGGTATTGGTAGTGGTACTGGTAACTTTATTAGTGGTACTCAATATGCTAGACCTTTATTCTTATTTAATTACTCTACTAATGTTGGTGTAACTCATTATTGTGGATTAAAACTTTACAAATCAGAAAAAGCAGTTAGTAGATTAAGATTACATAATGGTAGTAGATTTGTACACAACTTAACTGACCAAAGATATCCATATATTGAAGGTACTAGTGGTAACGCATTAAGAATACAATCAAATAGTGGATATGTTGATTTTGGAGCACAAAATACTTCACATCTTCATATGTACACCGATAGAGGTTCATTCTATACGAATAAACCAATGTATATTGAAGGAAGAACTCTTTTACAACAAAATGATATTAGGTCAGCAATATTCTACGATTATGATAATACGGGATATTACATAAATCCAGCATCAACATCTAAATGGAATGAATCTAATCAAAATGGATATCATACATTTAATAATTATGGTCTTGGTGTAACTGGTACATACACATCCACTCGTTTACAATTAGTATTCGCAATGGGTTCATCGTACAGACCTAATTCAGCTGGTACATCAACTGCTAATATGTATGGTATCGGTTGGTCTCATCCAAATGCTGGTGGATTGGGTGGAGCTAATAACTTAACTGACCATGGTATGTTGATTGTCAACAACGGGTCGTTTAGAGCAGCACTATCAAATAGTTTAGTAGTAACTTCTGAAGTAAGAGGAACTCTTCTCAGAGATTACAATAATACAGGATATTATGTAGACCCTTCAGGTCAATCTCATATGAATACTCTTACCTTAGCAGGTAATAGAATTGGATTCATCAACACAAATTTTGATGCTGAAATTAGAGTATCTGATGCTAATCCAAATGGTGCAGGTGCAGAATTTACATTCTATGGTGATACTGGTAGTGGAAATGCACAACTTACAGCAGAAGTTGGTAACTTCTATAACCAAGTAAGAACTGCAATAGTATATGATTATAATAATACTGGATATTATGTAGACCCACATTCAACATCTAACCTCAATAACCTAAATGTACAAGGTACAATAAATTTAAATGGTACGGTTAATTTAGGAGATGATTATGGAATAGATGTTCATAAAACAATTGCAATTACTTCAACATTAAGTGCAAGTGGAACTCAAGCTCGTAGATATGAAATTGCTAGAATTGCAATGGATTACAACGATTGGAATGGTACTGGTACATTTGAAGTAGAATTACATGAACAATATTATGGTAGAGGTTCTAAAAAGACATACCAAGTATTTTGGGGATATTATAACGCATATACTGTAAGATTAGTTGATGCTAATATTTATGGTAACAATCATTTTAGAGTTCAAATTGGTTCACCTGTAACAATTAGTGGTGATATTAGATATGTACCTGTTTATGTAGATGTAAGATACTACACTCAGGTAAAAGCTAGAGTTAGAACTACTAGAGCTGTAACTTATACTGATAATACACCTTCTAGAAGTTGGGCATATATAAATAAATCACCAGGTGCATCTAATATATCAGATTTCAGTGCAGATTCTATTGTTTATAAAAATGAATCATCACTAGCATATGATACTTACTATGATGCAAACAATACTGGTTACTATGGTAACTTTGCATCTACATCTTATATGAATGATGTAAGAGCTAACATTTTCTACGAAAGAGAAAACACCGCATACTACTTTGGTAGTTCACAAGGTGATGCTCGAATGAGAAATGTTAGATTTAATAGTGTTGATATTGAAAGTGGAGCAACCATTGAATCGGTAAACAATAATGGTAGAATATATTTAGGTGGTAACTTACATATTGATTCATATAATGGAAATGATATTTATCTGAATTACTATTCAGGTAGAAGAACGAGAACATTCTATTCATCAAATAGAGAAGCTTGGAGGTCTGATACAAATGGTATTGTTTACGCATTCGCACAACACCGTTCACCAATCTATTACGATTATAATAATACAGGTTATTACTCTGACCCTGCATCTTTCTCAAACTTTAATAGTGGTTTAAGAGCAACTGAGATTTACGCTAGAAATTGGTTCAGAAATGATAATAGTGGTGAAGGTTTATACAACCAAGCAACTGGAATGCATTGGTATTCTGATTCAAATAGAAGATGGAGATTATATGGTGGACAATCGACAGTTGAAATTGGTATGTACACTTCTGGGAATAGTCTTAGAGGTTACTACTACGCTGATAATAGTAATAACATTGGTATTTTAGATGCTGGTGGAAGTTGGGCAATTAGACACGCAAATGATAATGGTACTTATTTCTATACTGATAATAGTGCATTAGAATTTAGTGTTGGTAGAGATACAGTAGGTGGTAACTATGGTACTGTTAGAACTCATTCTACTAGAGGTGGATGGGGTGGATACTCAATTAATGGTAATTGGGTGTTTATGCATGACCATTCAAACGCAGCAGGTATCTATAATGATATTGAAAATGAGTGGGCTCTATTAGCATACAGAAACTCTTATGTAGAGTTAATGTACAACGGAACTTGGGAATTAGCAACTCGTAGTGGATATGGTTTAGCTAGAGGTTCGATGAGAGCACCTATTTTCTATGATTCAAATGATACTGGATATTATGTAGACCCTAACTCTACTTCCGGTGCATATGGTAGTAGAAGAAGAACTGGAACATTATATGGTCCTAACTTATCTTGGGGTAGATACCTCGCAGTTGGTACAAATGGTCATTATAGTAGTTCATACGCAAGTGTTGCTACAACAAATGGTAACCTACACTTAGATGCACAAGGTGGTAGAAGTACATATATTAACTGGTATGTAGGTGGAACAACTTATATTAATGGTACACTTCAGGTTAACTTTATCTATGATAGAGATAATACTGCATACTATTGGAATGGTGGTGGTACTACAATGATGAATGATGCTCGTGCTAATATTTTCTATGAAAGAGAAAATACGGCATACTACTTTGGTTCTGGTCAAGGTGATGCTATTATGAACTCACTTCGTACAAATGATTTACGAAATAGAGTTGATGTATCTTCAAATACAACATATGGTATGTACTTCTCATCAGGTAGAAGTTCAGCATACGCAATCTTTAGAGAAGGTGGTGGTTGGTCATATAGATATCCTGATTTAAGAATCGCATTCCATACTGGTATTAAGTTTGGAGCAAACGCTAACTACAATGGTATGCGTTTCTACACCGATTATAATATGTCATCGCAGGTGATGTCTGTCAACAACGCTACTGACCCATTAGGTGGAAGTAACGTATATGTTAACAACAACCTACAAGCTGGTTCTTCATTAAGAGCACCATATTTCTATGATTCGAATAATACTGGTTATTATATGAATCCTGCAACTAACCACGCTAGTATATTTAGTGGTGTGAATAATAGAACAATGGCCATGATGAATCTTCCAGGTCATACAAGAAATAGTGGTCAGTTGAATAGGTCAAGACCATTAAGAACTGGTGATACTAACTATTGGACTGGTGCTATGGGATGGGGTAGACAAGATATGAACGTTGTTTCAACTTGGGGTTCTGGTTTCATCGATTCTTGGAGTAATCCAGGTAACCAACCATCAGGTACATCGCACTGGGTAGGAGTACAGGCATTCCACTATCGTAGTTCGAATACTGGTGGTTATGGATGGCAAATGGTTGGTGGACCAATTACAAACTTGAGATTCAGAAGTTCTTGGAGTGGATGGAGAAGTTGGAGAACTATTCCTGTTCTTGATGAGAATAATGGTAATGGTGGTTCAATGTACGCTGGTAGATATTACGATTCAAATAGTACTGGATATTATGTAGACCCTGCATCATCATCTCAATTTAGTTCTCTATATGCAAACAATTGGTTTAGAGCACAAGGTGGTACTGGTTTCTACTTACAAGATAGAGGATGTGGTATGAGAGCCGTAAGAGATGAAGGTGGACAGTATGGTACTGTTGCAACTTATGGTTCGGATGTAGGTGGATATGAAGGATGGTCTATTGGTGGTAGAATTGTGTTTATGCACGATATGAGTTCTGCTAATGGTATTTACAATGATGTAAATAACGAATGGCACATGCTTAACTATCGAAACGATAGAGTAAGATTATACTATAATGGTGGTGAAAAAATAAGAACTGAATCATATGGTGCATATATTATTGGTTCACTAAGAGCATCAAGTGATATAATCGCTTACTATTCTGATATGAGATTGAAGGATAAGGAAGGTGATATTGAAAATGCTCTTGATAAGATTGGTAAACTAAATGGTTTCTATTATAGAAACAATAAAGAAGCCAATATGATTGGGTATGAAGGAACCGAACTACAAATAGGTTTATCAGCTCAGGATGTTAAATCAGTATTACCTGAAATCGTACATCCAGCACCTCTTGCACAATCATTGGGGTATGATTATATGACAATTCAATATGATAGAGTTGTACCACTTCTTGTAAATGCAGTTAATGAACAAAAAGAAATAGTTGATTCTCAAAAAGAAGAAATTGAATATTTAAAATCAGAACTTTTAGAAATGAAAGAGATGATGAAAGAATTATTAAACAAATAATAAAATGGCAATAGAAAAAGAAATAGTTTTAAACAAATTAGAAATTAATGTCAATACACCACATATTGAGGTTGTCAAAAGAGTTTCATTTGTAGAAGCAGGTGAAGAAATTAGTAGAACTCATACCGATTTCTTATACACATTCGAAAATGAAGAACATCTTTTTGCAAGTGAATCGGTTTTTATTCAAGGTATATGGAACGATGTATCATCTAGTTGGATAGAAACATCAGGTAGTATAGAATAAATTTGTGTTTAACTAAATTTGGTTATATTTATAGGTGTTAGTTTTCCGTTTGGAGAACAACCTATATACTTATATATATAAAAGACAATAAAAATGGCAGTAACTTATTCTTGGGGAATAACCCAAATGACTAAAAAAACAGTAGGTGAACATGAAAATGTTATACTACATGCACGTTGGGAACTTATAGGAACTGAAGGTACTACTGGTACTGAGGGTAGATTTATAGGTGCAACACCAATAGACTTTGATTCCGGTTCAGTTGATGAATTTGTAGCTTTCGGAGAACTAACTGAAGAGTTAGTAATCGGTTGGGTATCATCATCAGTAACACATCCAACAAATGGATATTGGCACCATATCTCAGAACAAATTCAAAAAGGCATCGATGAAGTAGATGATGCAGTTGAAGAAGTTCAAGAAGATGGTTTACCTTGGTCAACAGGTTCAGTAACACCGACACCCGTAGATGGTGGTGGTGAATAATTAATGGTTTCAACGTTTTAGTTATATTTATATTTGTAATAACTAAATTGTT
>ERZ1048068.935-NODE-935-length-24291-cov-8.786103_pt1 | contig 24291 bp, 35 predicted proteins | sample MGYA00383098_ERZ1048068 | MGnify/ENA primary metagenome ERZ1048068 (study PRJEB29581, sample SAMEA5548368) | metagenome | biome: marine; feature: coastal; material: water | depth 1 m | study: Short-term variability in the microbial, nano- and picoplankton dynamics... | reverse complement strand
CAAATGCCTTAAGTATTTGCATGAGGGAAATACCAAAAGAAATACTAGACCGTTGCACTTTCAAAAGTTTGAGAGATGATCCAATAGAAAAAATCCACAACATTGTTCCACTTGAACCGTGTCCATGTGGAGTAGAGTTGATGGATGTGCGCCGAGTGAGAATACAACAAACCAAAGAACCACAACCGCATTGGCGTGAATATTGCAGCACTTGCAAACTGGTGAGTGTGCTTGATGCAAATGATTGGAAACCAGCCAGTGTGTTGAATGCTGAGATGAGATCAAAAAACAGCGTTTATAAACAAAAAAGCTAAATACAACGTAGGACGACACGAGGCTGTCACTTCATCCAAAAACAACATACCGCCATTTGTTTCTCCTTTTGGAGTCGTCTTACACTCCTACTGTATAGAGTCCTTGTGTGTTCCTAGTAGTTCTGCACAAGGGCTTTTTCTTTAAATGGCGTTAAATCATCAAAACTCAAAAACCAGTGAAAAAACCACACAATGTTGTAGGAGAACTACATTTTGCGATACTGTATAATGTGCCAGAAAACTTTTGTTGTTCTATATACAAGAATGCAGCATTATGGCTGAAAATAAAAAACGCCCCTTTGAGAGGCGTTAAAGTGGCGTTAAACCTTTGCCACTGATTCTACACGATATTATGCCGTTGTAATACTCATCCTTGAACAACACCTCTCTGGCAAACTGTTCACGTGTTTCAAGATAGCTCATTTGATTTTTGTTTGCACACCAATACAACACTTTGCGATTAAAATGTTGGTTGCCTATTGCAAGCCGTTCAGCATTGAGTGCATCACTGCTACCATAGTATTCACGCCAGTCAGTTTCTACACGTCGGTGGCGTTTGTTTTTTCTGCCTTTGAGTGGTGGCATTTTCTTTGTGGTCCAAAGCAGTTTCTTGCCAATATAATATCGTTGATTCAGCGTATCATGTATTTCATAAACAAAGCCCACATATTCTTCAGGGGCATCTACCACAGGCTGATTGAGGTAATACCAACTCATTCTCGCTCCAATATTTCTGTGTGGCGGCGATTGTTTTTGTAATACACTTTGCAACGCCAGTTGGCACCATCTATGGTTCTGATTTGAAACTTGATGCTGTCTGGATCCTTGATGATGTCAAGTATGTCTTGGTTGGTCAGTTGATTCATTTGTTTTCCTATTTTGTTCCTTGTTTGCCAATGTGTGGCACATATAAGTTTTTACCTATTTTTAGAGAAGTGTGGCACAAAGGTAAAATATATATAACATCATTAATAATACTATCAAGAAGTAGTCTATATAGTCTCACATATATCTCACACATACACCAAACACTATCCCACATATATCTCACACATAATCTCACACATAATCTCACACATAGTTCAAACTACAATACATCAAATACTTCATATGAAAAGTCTAAAGTGTAAGATGTATGTTTCTTCACATGTAGTTTGAGTTGATGTAGATCCACTGCTGATGTGCTACGCCACCCATCATGTTCGTGAAAGTATTGGATATTATTCTTAGAGAGATATTTGTGGACACTACGCATGACCTTTAGTTCTTGTTCGAAGTAGATATTCCATTTTAGTCTTGGAGTAAATCTTTGCGAGATGCCTTCATCTGCTTTTATGGTTTTCCAAATGCAGGTGATGTCGTCAGTGAGATCTTGATACCAAGTGTGATTCTTCAATCTTGCATAAGCAACCCAACGACCATCCAGTGTTTGTGCAATGCTGTTTTGTGGACCAAAGCTGGCTCCTGCAAACCTTTGTGTGATCAATGTTTTTGCTGTCTTGGCGTCTACACCAATGTCCTGTGCAAGTTGATTTCTGTAGTGGTTTGGATCTTCAACATAAGCATCAACAACCGGCGTGGGTTTTTTCATCAAGTCTCGTGCATACTGTGAAATAATAGTTGGAGCTGCACTGCGTATGTCATATTCATGAACATAACCATAGTTGGCAAACAGTGGCTTGCGTGTTGCATTGTCAAGTCTTTGTATAGGGTTCCACAGTCTATTTTTCTTTTGTTCATATGCAAAGTTGCCTGATGCTATCTCTTTGCCAAACACTTCATCAGCTGCCTGTATTTTTGCAGTGGCAAGTTGTGTGGCACAAGGGGCATTTTTGAACAGTTCCAATCTAACTCCCAAGTCAATCCAGTTGGCTTGATTCAATAGATACTTCTTGCTCTTGCCCTTTTCAGGATTGTAATAAGGATCCACACAAATCAACAGTTGGCTTCTCAACCATTTGCTGAGCATGCTGTTGTGTCCAACCCAAGTGTCAATGTGTCTTGTGCCCCATTCTCTAGGTTTGTGTTCGTGCAAGTTGATGCTGACAAGTTGCCAAGCTCTACTGGCTTTTCTGCGCACACGAGGATCGTTGAAGTTTGGTGTGTATTTCATAGTCCTGACTCTTCCAAAGAAAGCATTTCATCGCACTTTTCTCGTTTGAGTTGAACCTCCAAGGCTTTGTATGCATCGTCATAGCGTGGTGCCCAAAACATTGTTCTGAACTTGCACATTCTTTTGATGTATTTTCCTTGTCTCCAGTTCAACCAAAGATACTCCACTTCCGTGGCCCACTTGATGTGTTTGTTGCAATGCACACAGCGCATTTCCCAACGATGAACGTTGTCTACTTCTACAATCTCCAACATGTGATCTATGTGTGGTGTGCTCTTAGGAAATCCTAGATGTGTAGTCTTTGGATGTGTTGATATGGTCATTTGTTTTTCCTTTTTGTCAACTTTCTGTGTTTGTTAAAGTGTAAGGTGGCACACAAAAAGAAAAAAGCCGCAACGGTGATCAAACCGTTGTTTTACCTTACACTATATACATTTAGTATACACAGTTATTTATCAATGTCAACTAAAAACCAGTTTTTTTAAAAAAAGGTTGACCTCTGATGAAATATGTCGTATAAATAATGTATAGGCAATGATGCTTATATAGAAACTAGAACAAGGAACTATACAATGAAACTATCACTAACAGCATACAAAGCTATGCTCATCGCCCAAGTTAAACAGGGCAAACTAACCCCCAAAAAAGCAACACGTTTATTCAATCTCCGTTTAGAGGAGACAGCGTAATGAAAAAATCCGTAAAAAATATAGTAAGTGAACTAAAGCACTTGAATGAACAACAACACAACAACGACCCGTATGTGGATGAAATCATAGAAACTGCAGAAATAGTTTTAAATCGTGTAGACAGTGCTTTGTGTGATTTCCATGACGCATTTGACCATCCTCAGTCTGAACTTGTGCGAGAAAATATGATCAACAACATTGAAGAAGCAATGTATGAGTTGGCAACGTTGCAAGAACTGTGCTTGGATGAAGATCGCATCAAACGATTGGATCAACAGCGTCTATTGCTTGCACTAAAAGAGACAGTGTAATGAAACTATATCACACATTGCCATTGGCATTTTACACATATCAAATGCGTGACACAGGTTTCCACTGTTATTATGACACAAAGTTTAAACATGACACGCCACTTGGCATTTGGTGTTGCGATAATCCGTTGAGCAGTTGGCGTGCTTGTCAATCACAAGATCAACAGTTGATTACACTGGAGATCACAGTTGATGAGTTGCAAGTAGAGAATCACGGTGACTTTTTAAACAAACGCAACGGTGATTATTATATAATCAGAGAGCGTATAATACCTGTAGATTGTATAGTAGCGTTAGAGGAGGCTGTATAATGAAACCAACATATCAAGTGCTGAGTATCACCCAATGCCCCAGCAGACTCAATGGCGGCTTTTACTACAAAATCATCTTGCAAAACATAGCGTCAATGACAACATATGAAACCAGTGTTGACCCAACCATGCGAAACTTTCAAAACTGGCAAGAAGTATTGGGCAATCAAGGCAGTGGACAACTGTTGCAAAACCTTGATGTAAAACAACACCGCAACAAAACATTGGTAAACGCTGACAGCATGCCACAAGTGGTGGCAACTTGCGATCCACATGAGATGAACAGCATACTACAAAAATGGAGAAACAACAAACCCGATCCCAACGACCTTTGGGGTTGAACCAACCTGCCTGGGCTAAAGCAGTAAAACTGGCCCGTTTTTGCACCATATAATGTGCAAGTTGGTAAATACAGTATGAATAAAACATTAGACAGACTAGCAATGATTACAATCGCACTGGCGTTGATAAACGCAGTGGTATTTGGGTATAACCTAGCAAGAATCGTTCACGGGGTATAACTATGAGTGATGAAACCCCAAGAGGTCGCACAGGACCCAAGCCCAAACAGCTAAAACCAGTTGATTTGATGGGACTTGAAATAGGCAGAGGTGAGACCAAACACATTGTGCCACCTGAACAAGTGCGTGAGTTGACTGCACTTGGACTCAGCAGTAGAGAGATTGCACAGTTCTACAGTGTGACTGATGACAGCATCCGCCGCAACTTTGCCGCAGAGATAGCAAAAGGCGCAGTTGAACAGAAGATAAAACTACGCAGAGCAATGTTCAAAAATGCCACTGATCACATGAACGCAGCCGTGCAGATCTTTCTTGCCAAGAACATACTGGGCATGACCTCAGAACCTGCAAACACTGAACACACAGCACCTCTACCATGGGATGCTACAAAAACCGTCAAACTAGGAGATGAAGATGAGCACCAAGAATCCGGGCACTATAACAATGAAGCCAATCCAACGGGAGAAACCCAATGAAGTTCCTATACAGCACAAATGAACTGCCCACATACAACTTTGCCAAACTAGGCGGCAAACTTGATGAAGCCAACACAGTGCAACTAACAGATGACGCATACAAGAGATTTTGTGAAGAAACCAAAAACAGCACTCACACTCTAACACTATACAAGGAACCAGCATTATGAACGAACTGATAAAGGCCAGCACTAGAGTTGTAAACTTGGTTTATTTGTTCATGCTGATTTGGGGCATCAACAAGTCATTAACATGGATAATGACTTTTGCCTGATCCCAAGTATATTCCCAGCACCAAGGCTGTTGCCACAGGCAGAGGCAGACGTGTGAATCCCAACACTTGGATTACTGGTCCTTGCATTGTAACACGTGACAAATACTATGCTTTTCTAAAACACAAGAGCCAAGCAGTTTACAGAAAAGAACCACACAGTCTCACTTGGGAACAGTGGCAAAGCCTGTGGTGTGATGAACAATGGCAACGCAGAGGCAGACGTGGTGATGACATATGTTTGGGCAGACTTGATTGGGATAGAGGATGGGAATATTCAAATGTAGAGACAATGACCAAAAGACGTCATTTTGAAATAAAGAAAGCATACAATGCTCAACAAAGATTACGATCCGTATGATCAACTGCAATACCTCACTGAAGGTATGACTGAACTTGCTGGCATGATACATCGTCAAAGTCAGCAAATGGAAAGTCTCACCAATGCATTGGCCAATCAAACTAGATACTGCGCACACCTCAGTCAACGCATCCAACAGTTGGAGAATACAGCTTGCAACTAGCACCTTGGCAACAGGCAGTGAGTGATGATGACAGTAGATTCAAAGTTATCAGTGCAGGACGCCGTAGTGGCAAGACCTACTTGGCCATTAGAGAGTTGTGTTGGTATGCACATCAACCCAACAAGAACGTTTTCTATGTTACAAGTTCATATCGTGCAGCAAAGATGATTGTTTGGAAACCACTCAAAGACAAACTGTTGGATCTACGCTGGGTGAAGAAGATCAACGAAAGCGAACTCAGCATAACACTGAAAAATGGCAGCACAATCTCACTCAAAGGCAGTGAAAACATTCAAGCACTGCGTGGAATAAGTCTCAGCTATTGTGTGATTGACGAAGCAGCATTTTGTGATCCTGATTTGTTTCCAGAAGTGATCAGACCTGCACTGGCAGACCAACGTGGCGATGCAATGTTCATTAGCACACCCAGCGGCAAAAACAACTACTTCTATGACTTGTTCAATCTAGCCAAAACCACACCAGGTTGGAACAGTTGGAGCATGACCACACTACAAGCAGGCATGGTAGACCCTGAAGAGATTGAAGCAGCCAGAGCAGAAATGACACTCAGTCAGTTCAAGCAAGAGTTTGAAGCCAGCTTTGAAGATGTGGGCAACAGAGTGGCCTATTCGTTTGAACGTGAACACAATGTTAAAAAATACAGTGGTCCCCCAGCCAAAGAAACTCTGATAGGAGTTGACTTCAACAGAAATCCAATAAGTGCAACTGTGGGACACAGGTCGGGTGATGAGTTTTATGTCACAGATGAGATACTGATATACTCATCAAACACAGACGAACTGGTGCAAGAAATAAATCACAGATATCCCAATCAAAAGGTTTATGTGTTTCCTGATCCTAGTGGCAGCAGACAACAAACCTCAAGCAGTGGCAAAAGTGATCACACCATTCTCAGCAATGCAGGCTTTCAAGTTAGAGCACCACGCAAACACGATCCTGTGAAAGACCGTATCAATGCAATCAATGCAAGGTTCTGCAACAGTGATGGAGTGAGGCGACTGTTTGTTGACCCTGCTTGCAAACACACAATAGAAAGTTTAGAAAAACACAGCTACAAACCAGGCACAGTTATACCGGATAAAGACAGAGGACATGATCATGTTTTTGATGCATTGAGTTATTGCATTGCCTATCTATATCCAATACGCAAGCCTGCACCCACACCCACAACACAGAGTTGGAGTGCCAAAGTAAGTCTTTGATGCCCTTTTTCTACACTATAAGTGCCCGTGCATATAAATACAGTTGATATATCACAACTACAAACCTTGAGGAAACAACAATGGATGCAATAGAAACTATTGAAAGCCAGATTGCCTATTATTTGAGTGGCAACCAGCTATACAGCGAATACAAAGACCATTGGCAGTATTTGTTAGAGAGCTATGTAGGCTCTGAAGAATACACCAACGCAAATCATCTACTCAAATACAATCTAGAAACTGCTGGCGAATATGCTGCAAGATTGAAAACCACTCCACTGCAAAATCACTGCAACAGCATCATTGGAGTTTACACCAGCTTTATTTTCAAACAAAGCCCAGTTAGAGACTTGGGCGTGTTGGCCAACAATCCAATGATAGATGAAGTGTTGAAAGATGCTGACATGGATGGTAGAAGTTTCAATCAGTTCATGAAAGACGTGAGTGTTTACAGCAGTATCTTTGGACACAGTTGGGTGATAGTTACCAAACCCGATGTGGGTGCAATCACCATGGCAGATGAAATATCAGCTGGTGTGCGTCCATATGTCAACATTGTAACTCCATTGATGGTGCTGGATTGGCAATGGAAACGCCAGCCTACTGGTGCTTATGAACTTTGCTATTTCAAATACATTGAAGAAATCAACGGCGATGTAAAAACCATCAAAGTGTGGACACCTGAAACTGTAAAAACAGTGATAGTAGACGATAGAGCAGTAACACTGGAAACCACAGAAGAAGTCAACGGACTGGGTGAAATACCAGCAGTGTGTGCCTACAACAAACGTGGCATCATTAGAGGCATTGGTGTGAGTGACATTGGTGACATTGCCAATCAACAAAGATACATCTACAACCTAAGTAGTGAGATTGAACAAACCATTAGATTGGACAGCCACCCAAGTGTGGTTGCCACACCCAACACCATCCTAACAGCAGGTGCAGGCAGCATCATTCAAGTGCCAGAAGATTTGGACCCAGGTCTCAAACCCTACATACTGCAAAGTTCAGGTGCAAACATTGCCAACATACTGCAAACCATGCAGGACAGTGTGAATGCCATAGACAAGATGGCCAACACAGGAGCAATCCGTGCCACCGAAGCAAAAACAATGAGTGGTATAGCCATGCAAACAGAGTTCATGATGTTGGCAGCAAGACTTGCAGAAAAAGCAGATGCATTGGAACTCAGTGAAGAACACATTTGGCGTTGGATCTACAAATACATGGGTGTGCAATATGATGCAACCATTGATTATCCACACGCATACAACATACGTGACAACAGCACAGACCTAGACTTCTTGATCAAAGCAAGAAGCAGTGGTGTGAATGATCCTGTGTTCCAAGCAGAAATCAACAAACAGATTGTGGAGTTGGTTGTGGAAGACAGCAATCTAATAAATGACATTCACAATGCAATGGCTGAACAATCATTTGAAACACACACAATGACAAACCCACGCACAGGTGAAACTGTTACAGTGACAAGTCAAGCACAACACTTGGAACTAACAGCTAGAGGCTTTGTCCACGATGGCTGATCACACTGAGGTGCTAAACAACACAATCTCAGAGTTTGCCAACAGCAGTGCAGACACAACCCGTGCATTGGAGAACCGTGTTGCTGAGTTGATACAAAGTGGAGACACCAGTAGAACCAGCATCATTGGTGCTTATGAAAACACTGTGAACAGTGCAGTGGATCTCACCAGTGGACTTGGTGCAGTTGCAGCAAACACAGTGGAAACACAAACGGCAGCAGGCCTTGGCACTGGCTTTGTTCCAGAAGATGCAGGTGTTGAAAGCATACTAGTAGAAGATGCAAGAGGCACCATTAGAGAAAGTATTATGAATCACGCTGAAACTGTGGCTGGTTTGGTGGTGGCAGGAGGTCTCACAGGAATAGCTGTGGATCAACTCACACGTCAAGCAAGAGGCAGCGTCAGCGGATTGATGATGAGCACATCAGATCCCGTTACCACAAGACTGCAAACACGCCTTGCACAGTTGGCAGCTGATCCAAACCGCAACGCAGAAGAATATCGCCGTCTAAGAAAACAGATACAAGATAGGTTGCCAGGCATTACGACCTCCGGCAGTTTGAGTGATACACTCAGAGGTGTGGCAGAAACTGTGGTGATGAGATTTGATGGTGCTTTCACAGCCAACAGAGGACAAAGATTGGGTGTGCAACGATGGACATATTCAGGTGGTGTTGTGGAAAACAGCCGCCCTTGGTGTCAAGATCTTGCAGGCAGCACATTAGAACTAGATGAAATAAACAGTCTGTGGAGCGAAAGCTGGGCAGGCAAATCAGGAGACAACCCATTTGTAGACAGAGGTGGATACAACTGTAGACACTATTGGGTTCCAGAAGAATAGCAAAGCGTGAGGGCGCACAAACAAAGGAGGCTGACATGGCTAAAAAAACAAAGAAAAAAGGTGGACGTCGCGGTTGATTGGGACGCATACTTTGAGGGCATCAAGACAGTATGTCCTTGGAGTTATGCGGACTGGCATGCTGGATTGATACAAGTTGTAGAAACATCAACACCCATGGCATTGGGCAACCACACTGCAAGAGTTTATGTTGTGGACATACACCACATGGACTTGGTGGCATACAGTGAATATCTCAATGATACAAGAGAGGATGAATGGTTTTACAGCGATCCTCATCAGGGCGGCAACTCAACACCAGTTAGTGTGTTGATACAGCAATCACCAGAGAGGTTGGAGCAAATCAGGCAAAACCTACAGAAAACAAACCGTATTCAGCAGTGATTCATAAATACATTACAGTAACAATACAGTAGAATGTTTACTCACAACACAAAGGAGGAACGCCCACAATGAGCGAAAATACATTGGAACAAAACACGGCAACTGAGGCCACAGAGAACTCTGAGACACAGGAATCAACCAAAACTTATACTCAAGCAGAGTTTGACAATCACATGGCAGGACTTAAAAAGAGTCTCACCAGCAAGTTTGAAAAACAGTTTGCAGACATAGGTGATTTGAATGAACTAAGACAACTCAAAAGCGCAGCTGAACAACAAAAACAAGAAGAAGCTATCAAGCGTGGAGAGTTTGAAAACATACTCAAATCATTGGCTGATAAAAAAGATGCAGAAATAGCAGAGAAAAACAAAGTCATTGAAGAATACACAGTGAACACACCATTACTAAATGCCGCAGCGCAATACAAAGCAGTGAACCCACAACAAGTGGTTCAACTGGTCCGCAATCAAGTTAGACTTGGAGACAATGGACAAGCTGAAGTAGTAGATAGCAATGGACAAGTTCGTTACAATGATCAAGGTTCAAGTCTCAGTGTTGATGCGCTAGTGCAAGAGTTCTTACAAAGCAATCCGCATTTCGTAAGTGCTGCGCCAGCTACTACCAACACCAAAACTGCCGTTAGTGGCAGTGGCAACCTAGAAGACTTTGATATCTCTAAACTGGACCTTAGCAATCCAGAACATAGAAAAGTATATGCCCAAGCCCGTCAACGTGGCTTGATCTAAGTTAGAAAAGGAAAAATAACATGGCAAACGCAGCATACACATCAGGTTTTAACACTGATGCATTATTCGTCGCAGCAAAAGCGGCAACAGTATTCGCAGCCCACGAGCAATCATTGTTCTTAGGTGGCGGAATGGTTCCAGTTGTAAACGCACCAAACGGACTTCTACAAGTTCCTGAGTTGGCAGCAGTTACAGCTACAACATTGACAAGTGAAGCAGCACCAGGTGTAGACCTAGACGCTGTTCTTCCAGCAGACACAAAAAACACCATCCAGTGTGACATCTACGCAGCTCGTAGTGTTCTACGTGACTTGGGTGCTATTGATCCAGCAGAGATTGGTAGAGTATTGGGTAACGCAGTATCAAAAGCATTTGACACAGCAGTTGTAACAGCAATGAACGGCTTGACAGCTTCAACTAGTGACGGTGATCCAGTAACAGTAGATTCATTGTTTGATGCAGCAGCACAAATCCGTGGCAATGGTGAAACAGGTCAACTTATGGGTATCGTAAGTGCAGCAGAAGCAGCAAACTTGATGAAAGACATCGGCACAAACGCTTATGGCGGTGGTGACTTCCAAAGTGAAGCAATGAGAAATGGCTTCTTGGGTCAAATCGCAGGCATTCGCATGTTCCAGTCAAGCTACATCACAGGTGCAAACAAAGGCTTTGTATTTGCTGGTGACGCAATGCGTATCGCAATGCAAAAAAATGTTGACATTGAAACAGCTCGCCGTCCAGAAGCAGTGGGCCAGGACATCGTCGCAAGTCTGCACGCGGGAGTAGGTGTTATCGATGCAGGTCGTGGTGTTAAGTTAGTCAACGTATAAGGGGTAGGTAACATGGCATTCATTGTAGAAAACGATCAAACAATCTCGTTTGCAGAATATGCAGATGTCCGAGCGGCAGATGCACGTCTGTTTGATAGCAATGAAAGTCTTACTGATGACACTGTGGAAGCAAGTTTGATACGCTGCACCAGCAGAATATTGGACAACATACGCAACACAGATTGGTGGCAGGGCTTGTATACACAAAATACAGGTTCTGTCAACCGCATTGACATACCCAGCCCTCTTGCTGATCGCATAAAGACTAGACTCGATGACTTCACAGACTTGTGTGTTTATTGGGCACTCAGCGATTATATATTGCCCAGCATTGCAGATTTTGGCGATGTTGACAGCAACGAAAGACAGAAGATGGGCTACTACAAGAATCGTGCAGATGCATTGTTTTTGGAGTTGGTTAATGCAGGCGATTGGTATGACTTTGATGACGACGGAACAGTTCAGACTGAAGAAAAACGTCGTGGAAACCTAACATTGAAAAGAGTGAGATAATGAGAGAACAGGTTATAGAATACATTGTGGCAGCGCCTCTAGGACGCTATAACTTCAGCAGGGAGATTCCATACAGAGAAAGTGGCATTGAACTGTATCTCAAAAACCCTCTTACAATATATGTGGACGAAGAAGACTTTCAACAACAAAGTCTTTTTCGCACACTGGGTTCAACCAACATTGATATCTTAACAACAACTGTTGAAATCGTTTTCAGCAATGATGCAAAGAATACACCCAACAACTACGGTGAACTGGTGAGTTATTTGATGGCTGCAAAGAACTTAGGCGGGGGCTTCAATGATGCTCAAGCAACTCTAAGCACAGAAATCATAGAAGATTTACAAACCACAACCGTAGAACTACAATATACAAAGCTAATATAAGGAAAGCAACATGGCAACATATATCTACCCAGCTCCAGGCACCAGCAATGTTGAAGCTACTCTGAAACTCAAAGTATCTTCCAACGGCAGTGACACTGGACTATTAATACCTAGTTTACAGGATATAACTGTAAACGCTGCCAATGACACGTTTACTTGGACACAGCTAGATGAAGGCTCTAAACAACAGATTGCTACAACAGCAACCAACAGTTTGAGCACAAACCTAGTGTTGAACCAAACTACATTTTTTGGAACAACTGGTTCAGGTGGCACAACAGCAGCAGCACTTGGCATCTTTGGTGCAAGCACAGACAAAACACTGATGACATTCTCACTATATATGGGCGACGAGAGCGATGGCTCCGACGGCAAATATCTAGAGGGCAACGGATACATCACTGGTCTTGCTCCAACAGTGAGTGCAGATGAACCTGTATGGGTTTCACCAGTTACTATTTCAATCACAGGCGATTACACTGTGGCTGATTCAGCAACATTCTAAACACAAGGATTAGGGCCTTTTGAGGGCCCTAATCTACACAAAGGTTAAATACAATATGGATCAAAAGAAAACAGACACACTCAAAGACAACAGCGATGAAGAACTGTTGAGTGTGTTGTTGCGTGAAATAGCCAAGAGTGGCAATGAAACTCGCAGCGCACAAAACGACCTTGCCAAAGCAAACAAGCGAATGAGTTTTGCTATTGTGTTGGCAAATATATTAATAGATAGGAAAAAGATCAATGGATTTACGAGCAGCGGCACTAAAACCCAAACTACAGAAAATCACACTAGACAGTGAATATGTAACAGCAGAATACGGCGAACCACTAGAGTTTTACATGTGGGATCGTCAGAGCATGCCTGTTTACATCCAACTCAGCACAATCAGCAATGACGACACAGCGGGCATGATACAAGCTATCCGCCAACTCGTGCTGAACAGCGCAGGCGAGTTGATGCTGTCAGGCGATGAAGAACTGCCACCACAGGTTATGATTGACATGATCAACGCAGTGGTAACACACTTGGGAAACTCCGTAGGCCAGACTTTAGCAGTATAGATAAGAATACTGAAATGATGCTGATGCTGGATTTAATCGCCCAGCGTTATGGAACACTTCCAAGCAAAGTTTTAGAGACTGGCGATACAATGGATATGATATTGTGCATCACTGCCTTAGAATACGATGTGTGGAGACAAAAGAAAGTGAAAAACGGGCAAACACCCACGCATCACAGTCAAGAATATTTACAAGCAAGGATAGATGCAGCACATGGCAATAGTGGGAAGAAGTAAAATAAAAGCTAGAATGGAACAAGTGGAACGCAAGGTAGGCAGGATCAAAGACTTTGCAGCCGATGAGTTTCGCAAGATCACTCCTATTAGAACTGGCAATGCAAGAAGCAAAACCAACAGAATCAACGCAGGTGTTGAAGCAGCCTATCCTTACGCAAACCGACTCAACGATGGCTTTTCACGTCAAGCACCGCAAGGCATGACAGATCCCACAGTTGACAAAATAAGAGATTATGTGAGGAAAATCTAATGGCCACTAGAGACAAGTATATACTAGAAATAGAAACTGCCCAAGCAGAACGAGGCATACAACGCACCCAAAAAGGCTTTGGCAGCATGTTGGCAGGATTGGGCAGACTGGGGCCAGCAGCCGCAGCCGCAGGTGCAGCATTGGCAGGTATGGCAGCAGTCAAAGGCATTGGTGACAAGATCACTGAAATGGATGACTTGGCCAAAGCAGCAAGAAATGTTGGAGCAGCAGCAAGCCCAGAAGCATTTGAAGGATTTCAAGTAGCAAGAAACTTGTTGGGTGAAATGGGATTGAGTGCAGCTGAAAGTGATAGAGCTTTCAAAAACATGACCACAAGATTGGCAGAAGCAGCAGAAACAGGCAAAGGTCCAGCAGCAGATGCATTTGCAAAGATCAGTGAAAGCATCACAGACGCAAACGGCAACCTAGTTGACATGCCACAGTTGTTTGAAGCAGTCACAGGTGCCTTGCAAGATGGCACACTATCAATGACAGACGCAAGAAAGATATTGGGTGATGTTGTTGGTCCCAAGATACTTGGAGGCTTTGAAGACCTAGCCAGCAAAGGCTTGAGTGCAGCAGATGCACTGGAAGATGTAAAAGCCAACAGTGACATTGTATCATTGGATGGTGCAAACAACGCAGAAGCATTTGGTGACACCATGGGACGCATCAAAGAAGTGCTTGGACAAGTTGGAACAACCATTGTCACTGCACTACTACCACATCTAAACAATCTTGCAGAAGGTGTGTTGGCAAATCTACCAGCCATAGTTGAAGGTGTGAAAGGTGCATTTAGTGCATTGGAGCCAGTGTTCTCATTGATAGCAACAGTGATACAAGACCTGTTGTGGCCAGCATTGAGTTTGATATTTGACATATTGGGTGCAGTTGCCAGTGCAGTTGCTCCATTGGTTGAAGCAGCAATACCAGCGTTGGTTGCAATATTTGAAAGACTGGCCACGGTTGTGCAAGGAGTTATAGACTTCTTCAAAGGTGCCATAGAAGTAATGACCAACATTGGTGCAAAAGTCAAAGAACTATCAGGTGCAGTTGGAGAGGCTTTTGGCAGTGTGAAAGATGGTGCATTGGGCATGGCCAAAGGCGCATATGATGGTGTGACTGGATGGTTTGGTAAAATGTATGACGAAGTGGTTGGCAACAGTATCATACCAGACATGGCAAGTGGTGTGCTGGGAGAGTTTGACGGCATGAGCACAGGCATGGTGGACTTTGTCAAAGGTGCAGTGGGCGGAGTTGGCACAGCAATGGCCAACTTGGGCAATGCAGTGAGCACCAAGTTTGAAGAAATAACAGGCATCAGTTTGAGCGGTCTCAAAGATCAAGTGAGCAGCATGAGCAGCTACTTAACCAGCAGTATCAGCAGTCTTGCCAGCAGTGTGGGCAGCAAGTTGAGCGGTCTTGCAAATAGAGTGAGCAGTGCAGCCAGCAGCATTGGTGATTTTTTCGGAGGATTCTCTTTTTCAAATCCGTTTGACAACTTTGCAGGTTTCTTTGCCAATGGTGGAATGATACCAGCAGGACAGTTTGGCGTTGTTGGAGAAAACGGACCTGAACTGGTAAGTGGTCCAGCAAACGTAACACCAATGGGTGGTGGCGGTGGCAGTGTAACATACAACATCAACGCAGTAGATGCCAGCAGCTTTAGAAGTTTATTAGCACAAGATCCAGAGTTTGTTCACAGAGTTGTTCAACGTGGCAGCAACAGTGCCAACATGGGGAGAAGATAATGTCATTTCAACCAATATTTGACAACGCAGCAGACATGCAAATAAGCAACAGAAGATTTGTTGCACAAACACAAACACGCAGCGGAGTTGTTCGCAGTGTGAGTCTAAACAACAGTGTGTGGAGATTCACCATCACACTTGCAGATGGACAGCCATGGGAAAACTGGAGAACCTACATCAGTGGATATGAAAATCTCAACAGATACACCAGCGCAACAGTGAATCTCAGTCAAAGTGGGTTTGATTACATGTTTCCATATCAAGGAGACGAAACCAATATTGACAATGTGAGAGTGAGTGTTATCAATGGAGCACTTAGAGTGCAAAGTGGAGTTACAATAACATCAGGCAACTTGTTTTTAGCAGGTGATCTAATACAACTTGTAGGTGGTAGAGTTTATCAAGTCACACAGCCTGTTGCATGGAATGAAACTGACATCAGCACACACAGAGCACCAGTTGATGAAACTGTTGGCACATACGACACCAACATAGGTGTAAATGCAGAATGGGATGTGATTTGCACAACCATGCCCAAGTGGAGTTTTGTAGATCACAAAAGAGTTGGATGGGATGGACCTTTTGAGTTTCAAGAGGTAATGACATGACCACAAGCCTACAAAGTCTAGATCACATACAAAGTGTGTTGTTGTTCAAATGGACAATCTACAACTACAGAGAAGATCCAAGTGACTTTCCAAATCAACAGGTGTTGAGATTCAATGACAGCATACGTGACCGAGACTTCACAGAAAATGGTGCAACTGTGACCTACAGTGGATTGGGTCCTTTGGTTTCATTTACAAACACAAAGAACAGCATTAGAAGCAGTGGCAGTGGCACAGCAATAGGACTTGCAGGAGTTCCAGAAGAGCAAATAACAACATTGTTGGCAAGTGACATCAAAGGCAGTCAAGTGGAAATATACAGATTTTTGCAATACCCAGGTGGTGACGATGCAATCACAGACTTGGACTTTACAGGTGGAGCAACAGGTGGAGTGATAGGCAGGTTCCTTGGATTTGTAAACACATTCACCATCAACGATGACATCAATCACACCAGTGATAGTAGACTTGTAGAAGTGGTTTTGGATTGTGTGAACACCACAGCACTTGCCACCAAACTGGTTAGAGGTGTTAGAACCAATCCTATAGATCTTAGATATTTGCTCACAGACGAAGCTGGCTTTGATAATGTTCCAAGTTTGTATGAAAGCGAATGGTATTTTGGAGGCAGCAAATGAGTTTTATAACCAATGTAAGAGAACAACTATACAAGATCAATGAGTATTCAAATCTCATACAAGGAGACAGTCTCAACGAACTACTGTTGAATCAAAGAGCAATAACAGGCGACACCAATGTGATCACTGCTCAAACAAACTTGATCAAAACCAGCACAGATCAAGCCAACAGTGAATCCAAAACTGTGAACCGTGCTGTGAGAATACAAGTAGCACCTGATCCAGATTACAAGATTCCAGTGTTGTATGGCAGATGCACAATGGGCGGTGCAGTCACAGATGTTTGCGTGGTAAACAACAAAGAACTTCAGTTTTGTGTAACACTGGCAATGAACACAGGCACAACCATTGATGGCACGCCCACAACATATGAACTTAAAAATGTTTATTTGGACAATCAAAAAATAAACTATCAAACTGGTGGACAACTAGCAGCCAGCTTGACTGACACAGAAGGCAACGTCAACACTGATTATGCAGGCTTGGTTAGTGCATATTTGTTCAACACCAGCACCGTATGGGTAAAACCCGCAGGCTTTGAAGTTGAGGGCAACTTGGATGCAAGAAACGTGTTCAACACATGGACAACAAATCACCGCATGCCAGATTTGTTGTTTGCCATTGTGAGAATAACATGGAACCCTGATCTAGGACTGGACAAGATTCCAGAAATGCGTTTTGACATACAAAGCAGCATGTCACTGCCAGGAGATGTGTTGTATGATTACATGAAAAACCAAATATACGGATGCGGCATTCCACTCAGTCAAATAAAGGCAACATCATTATGACAATAAGCAGTTTACAAGATCTCAACACATACGCACAAACACCCATTACCTATGATGATGTGAGAACAGCACAAGTGTTGTTTGACAGAGGTGCCACAGTTGATCAAACATTGGTTACTCCAGAGAACAGTCAGTTCATCAGCCCGTGGGGCATCAACATAGAAACAATAACACAACCTGATGTTGCAGAAGTAGAATATCATTTGGACTACAGTGCATTTGCAGATCCAATCTCAATAACTTGGCCGTTTTTACCTGCACACATGAGTGTGACTAGAACCAACAACACTTGGGTTGTCAGCGGAATAACCAACAGCGATGATTGGTTGTATGCAAGAAATGCACAGGTGTTGCCACCGTTTGGCTTCTCAGGATTTGTGGCTCACAGTGCAGCCATACACTACTACAGCGACACACAAGACAGCACAAAAAACATTGCAAGTTGGGACATCAATCTAACAGTTACACAAGTTGAATATTTCAGTGGTGTTGCTGATCAACTGTATGTTTCAAACACACTATACAGCAACATTTCAACCACCAGTATTTTGACAGACCCAGAAGATTTTGATCCAGTGTGGGACTTGAGAATATACAGTGCAGATGAAAACCTCAACCCAGTTGATGCCTTGGAAGAAGTGTTCAGTGATGGTAGTGCAGCAGAAGCAACTTGGAACAGCAGTCTCAAACAATACATTGTCACAGGTGATACAGAAAGCATCAATGATGTGTTGAGCACATTGGACATTGAAACAAAGAAATACAGCACAGACTTTTTTCTAACATTTAGACTTGCAAACAACTTCACCAGTGACTTGGAATATCAAATACAAACTTTCAAAAGTAGAGACTTTATTTCAGATCCAGTTGTTGCAACCACACAAACAACTGCACCCAACTACATATTTGGTGCGTTTGCTACACCAGTTGTAAACACAACCAGCAGCACAACTGCAAACCGATTTAGAGATCCAACCAGCACAACATTGAGCATGAGTGCAACAATGAATATTGAGCCTGTTAAAACAGTTGATCCAGATACTACATTGAACGCAGAGTTTGACTGGTATTATCCTTACTACCTACTTGAAGCACAAGTGGTAAGTTCACTAAGTTGTGCACCAATAAGTGTTTACAACGAACCAAATATCCCACTCCCCCATTTTATATTGGACACAAAAATGTTGGCATCTGTCACTGGCGGATTTAGACTTTATGATTTGGCAACTAGAACATTCAGCGGTGCAACACTAAGTGATCCTCAATCAGGCGGAGCATTTGCTGGAAATGGCCGCGCTACCGCAATAACAAGTCAAGTGGCTGTAATAGGTGATTATTCTGAAGATATTCCAGATGGCAGCGATACACTTGTAGATCACGGCGCTGTGTATAGATACAGTTTAACCAATGGCACATCAACTACAATAAGCAATCCAGATTACTATGAATCAGAAGGTGATTATTTTGGTTATTCTGTAGGAATAAATCCAGGAGACAACGGATGGTTTATTGCAGGCGCACCATTTGAAGACAACAGCGCCTCAGATCAAACAAATGGCGGCGCAGCATATATTTTCAACTCAAACAACACTCTAAGACATTCAATACCCAATCCAGCACCACAAACAGCTCTTCCTAAGTCAGATGATTTGTTTGGAACAGCTGTAGACATAAGCGAAGATTATGCAATGATATCTGCACCTCTTAATCCTGTAAACAATACTCTAGGAAGTGTTTATGTTTACGACCCTGATAGCGGAAGTTTGTTAAGAACAATAGACTGCCCAACAGGATATGGTGGACAGTTTGGACATAACTTAAAAATAAGCGGCAATCTCAATGGCAGTTATGGTGTTATACTTGACAGAGGCACACTGCCAACAGTTTACGTTTACGATTTGGCAACAGGAAATCAAGTTTGGAAATACACAAGCCCTACCACACATTATATGAGTAGTGGATTTAACATGGATGCTAGTGACAGTTATGTAGCAGTTGCATTCAACAACGCTAGTATTTTAGTATTTGACATAACAGACGGAACTCTTGTATACGAAATCAAAGGAAATGATTTCGATAATATTATCTTACTTGATGAAAGCACTGTTAGATTGAGTGACAGTTATTTGGCAGTTAGAGGACAGGCTACTGGAGCATCACAATATTCATTGTTTGTGTTTGCATTATAAGGAAAAAATAAATGGGACAACAACAACTATTCACAATCAACGGATTGGTAGACACAAACAAAACAGTTTGGCAAAACTTGGAAGAACTTGCAGGTGCCAGTGCAGCCTATGTGACTTGGGATCCATACACATTCAAGTATGGTGTGGTGATCAATCAGCCAGGCAACAGTATAAGAAGTTTCAACGACGACAACATCATTGGTGCAGTCAGCATCACTGACACACCGTTTGATGAACTTTACAACAGTGCTGAAGTGAGATTTCCCAACAAAGACATACGTGACAAAACAGACACCATACGTTATGATCAACCAGCAGCAGATAGATTTGATGCAGAACCAGACAACAAACTTTCAATACAGTTTGACTTTGTAAATGATCCTATTCAAGCAGATGTTATTGCAAGAACAGAACTAAAACAAAGTAGATTTGGTAGAACTGTGAGTTTTACAACTGACTTTCAACAGTTGGATATGGCACCAGGTGACATCATTGATATAACCAACCCTTACTGGGGCTGGGATGCTGAGTTGTTTAGAATAGTTGAAATCACACAAACTGACACTGTTCAAGGTGAAATATTTGTGGACATTGTTGCAGTTGAATACAATGCTGATGTCTACAACTACAATGATCTCAGCAGATATGAAAGAACAGTTGTCACAGGTGTTCCAGCTGTGAAAAACAACGCTCCAGTTCAAACTGAAAGTGATGCTGTTCGCGGTGAACAAGTGAGTAGAGCAACTGTGACAGATGCTACTGGCACACAAAGCACAGCGTTCCCCAAACTTGCCAACTACGAAGTCACACAAACAACCAGTGTATTGGACACCAAACTAAACAGTGCCACAGCATATGGAAGTATACTAACACTGGATGCAATAAGTGGTGGTGCCAAACTGTTGCAAATATTTATAGAAGGTCCACAAGCAACAGTGGATTACACAGTATACATTGATGAAGTCAGCACTGCCAGACAATACACAGGCAGCGTTCCGTTGTATGTCACCATTGAATACAGCACCGACAATGTAACATACAGCCTTATAGGTGAGAGATATTTGGAATGGACCAGCAACACCACAAGTTTCACTTTTACAGATGTTGACAATGGATACTACAAAGTGCAATGCCTAAAAACCGACACACTTGTATTGGACCAAGATGACGGTGTTGCCGCAGTTGGAAGCACCATTGCTGTTGGAACAGTTGCAACAACTGCAACACCTACTGGATATGGTGCAAAAGAAACATACATAATATTGGAGTAAAAACATGTGGTATTATTATTACAACCCTACATCAGGAGAGTTTACAATGGGAGCAAACAAACCATACGCATTCACAGACGATCCTCATATTCGTGAACAAAAAACTTTCAACATGGAAAATCACAGGGTAGATCTCAACACACTACAGCCTGTGGCCAAAACATAAACTTTTTTCACCTTTTTTCAACGATTTTTTTCGTTTTAGACTAAATACATGAGCAGGCAAAGTTGTCTGCTTTTGTAACAAATCGCAGCACAACAAGGAGACAATCATGTCAGCAGCATCAGATTATTTAGAAAACAAACTACTGGATCACACTCTAGGAAACACATCATACACACAACCAACAAACTACGTTGCGTTGTTCACAGCAGACACAGGATTAGAGACTAACTCACCTAGTGCTGAAGTATCAGGCGGCGGATATGCACGCCAAACAGCCAGCTTTGCAGCAGCAGCAAGTGGTTCATGCTCAACAGACGCAACCATCACTTTCCCAGCAGCAACAGCAAACTACGGAACAGTCACACACGTGGCAGTTATGGACGCAGTAACAAGTGGAAATGTTTTGTTCCACGGTGCAGTAACCAGTTCAAAAACCATTGAAACAGGTGATACATTCCAAATCTCTTCAGGTAACTTGACCATCACATTAGCATAATACATCGGGGGTGAGAGTCCCCCATTTACCTAAGAGAGGAGGCCTAGATGGCAACAATAGTAACAAGAGCAGGTCACGGAAGTGCATTGAGCACAGCTCAAATGGACAGCAACCTGACAAATCTCAACAACGACAAAATAGAGCTGGACGATCTTAGTGTAACAACTGGCGCAGGTGCAGAAACAAGTGCATTGAGTTACAACAACAGCACAGGTGTTTTAACATTCACACCAGTAACAACAGGCGATCTAACAGCACTAGATGACTTCAGTGTAACCACAGCGGCAGGTGCTGAAACAAGTTCATTGAGCTACAACAACACCACTGGCGTGTTCACATTCACACCAGTAACCACAAGCGACTTGATTGCACTTGATGACATCAGTGTAACTACAGGTGCACCAAGTGGCGCAGGAAGTTTATCATACAACAACACGTCAGGCGTGTTTACATTTGCACCAGCAGACACAAGTTTGCTGCCTTTCATTGAAACAATAGATGAAGATGATGCTCCAGCACTTGGTGGAGACTTGGATGTTCTTGCCAACGAAATCAAAACAACCACAACCAATGGTGATGTGGTGTTGAGACCAAATGGCACAGGCAGTGTGAAATGTTTCAACTCAATAGACACAGTGAGTGGAACAGTGACCACAAGCACAGTGAATGGCGATCTCAAGTTGAGTGCAAACGGCACAGGCAATGTCACAGTAGGCCAAGCATTGAAGCATATAAACACAGATGCTGATTTCAACATTGACGCCAATGGTGACGGATTGATCAAGCTAAATGGTCCAGTTCAGATTGAAGATTTGCTGAGTTTTGCAGAAACAGTAGACATATTGGCAGCGGTTAGTGGCACACTGAGTCTTGATGCATTGGATGGTCCAATCAAATATGTGATTCCAAGTGGAGCAATGACCATCAATGGATTTTCAAGCCCTGTTAGTGGACAAACCATAACACTGTTGGTAGACAACGCAACCAATACCACCAACTACGGTATCACACTAGGAGCAGGATTGCTAACACCAGCAGGTGATGGAGTCACTGTAACAGACAGTGGATACGATCTTGTAACCATAACTTGTGTTGACAGCACCAACGGCGTTTATGTTGTAACTGCCGTCAACGACTTCCAGTAAGGAGCAAACATGCCATTTGGAGCAATGAGACACGGATACACTTTTCAAGCAGCTGGTGGTGGTGCATTTACAGCAATGACTGCCACAGGCGGCACCACTGAAGATATAACATATGACGGCACAGACTACAGAATCCACAAGTTTACTTCAAGTGGCACATTTACTATCAGTGATTTAGGCGATGCTACCACTGTAGATGTTTTACTGGTAGGCGGTGGTGGCGCTGGCGGTGGCTCACCTTATGGCAACGACCCAGGTGGCGGCGGCGGCGGTGCAGGCCGTGTTTTCACTTCTACAGGTGTAAGTGTTAGTGCCACAAGCTACAGTATAACCGTAGGTGCAGGCGGCGCTGGCTACTTCAATAACGGAACTAATGGATCAAGCAGCAGTGGGTTTAGTATAACTGCTGGCGGTGGTGGATATGGTGGTTATAATGAAAACGACGGCGCAAGTGCTCCAAGTGCAACAAATCAAGGATCAGGTGGCGGCTCAGGACGAAGTAGATATAGCACAGAAAATGGCGGCTCAGGTTATTTCAACGGTGGTGCTGCCTCAACTACATTTGACGGCGCAGGCGGTGGTGGCGGCAACAGTGCAAACGGCAGCAATGCCAATGGTGCAAACGGCGGAGCAGGCGGCGCAGGAGTAACTGTAAACGGTTTTGCTTCAACTGCAATCACATTAGGTGGTGGTGGTGGTGGCGCACCTTTTGATAGCAGCACTGGAAGTGCAGGCGCAGGCGGCAGCGGTGGCGGAGGAGCTGGCGGTGCAAACAGTAAAGGACAGGATGGAACTGCAAACACTGGTGGTGGTGGTGGCGGAACTGCTGACCAACAAACTAACTCCAATGCATATGGTGGCGATGGCGGATCAGGTTATGTGGTGGTGAGGTATGCAATATGACACTACTAGCCACTGAAGAATATGTTGAAGCAGGTTATCTACTTGATGACGATTATGTTGGCGGCATAGCCAGTGGCGAAGCAGACACAACAACTACCTATGTAGAAGAAGGCTATATTCAAGGAGATTACTTTAGACCCGGTGGTGGTGCTTTCACCATCTTTGCAGATCTCACTCTTGCAATAGAACAAGGCAGTGCAACACTCAACAGCAGTGCAGGAATGACCATTGTCTCTACAAAAATCCGTAGTGGTAGTGTGGTGATGAGTTGCAGTGGTAGTGCAAACATTTCTGGCAACATCATCAAAGGTGTGAGTGCAACATTTGGTGCAGTTGCACTGATGGGACACGACGAAAACGGTGGATTTGCCAATGACGTGGTGCCAGCAGCAGTGTTTGACACAGGTGCACAACTAGACAGCACTGCAACAATGAGCACAACAGCTGGTAAAATAAGTCAACTTGACGCCAACATATCAGGTGCATTTGTTGCAACCATGAACGTGATTGCAACCATGAGCGGTGATGTATTGATGCAGGCCGCAGTTTCAATGAGTTGTGATGCTGATAAGATTGCTGACATTGGTGGATTGTTGGAATACTTTGCAGATCTAAATGCAGCCGCAGCCGCAACAATAGGTGCGACAGCAACTGTCAACACCAACATTTCAATGAATATTTCCCCAGACGTGATCTTACAAGGTGCGTCTGAAGTTGTTTCTACCACATTGTTGCAGGTGTTTGAGCCAGGTGTTAGACCA
>ERZ1048068.934-NODE-934-length-24301-cov-9.056009_pt1 | contig 24301 bp, 23 predicted proteins | sample MGYA00383098_ERZ1048068 | MGnify/ENA primary metagenome ERZ1048068 (study PRJEB29581, sample SAMEA5548368) | metagenome | biome: marine; feature: coastal; material: water | depth 1 m | study: Short-term variability in the microbial, nano- and picoplankton dynamics... | reverse complement strand
GTGAGCAAAAAGACAATTGGAGACTTGCTTGTCAAGTAAAGGTCAAAGAGGATATGGTTGTGGAAGTACCTGAAGAGGTATTTGGTATTAAGAAGTGGGAGTGTGAAGTTGTTTCTAACTACAATGTAGCCTCGTTTATAAAAGAGTTTGTTGTAAAACTACCTGAAGGTGAAAATCTAGATTTCGAAGCAGGTGGATACATTCAAGTAGATGTACCTCCAATAGAAGTCAACTTTGGAGATATTGACATTACTGCACACCCTGAGCTTGTAGAGCAAGGGAGAGATCCAATGGATTTCAAATCCGAATGGGATAAATATGGTCTTTGGGATCTTAAGATGACAAACAATGAGCCAATTTTCAGGGCTTATTCTATGGCTAATCACCCAGCAGAGGGAAATATCGTAATGCTAAACATCCGTATAGCTACTCCACCTTGGAATAGGAAAAACAATAAATGGATGGATGTTAATCCTGGTATTTGTTCTTCTTACGTATTTGGTTGCAAACCAGGCGATAAGGTTACTATTTCTGGTCCATATGGTGAGTTCTTCATCAAAGAAACTGAGGCAGAGATGCTTTACATCGGTGGTGGAGCAGGTATGGCCCCAATGCGTTCTCACTTATTTCACTTATTTCATACATTAAAAACTGGTCGCAAGGTTACCTATTGGTATGGTGGTAGGTCTAAGAGAGAGCTTTTTTATCTAGATCACTTTAACCAAATTGCTGAAGAGTTCCCTAATTTTAAGTTTTTCGTTGTGCTTTCAGATGCACTTCCAGAAGACAATTGGACGGTGAAGAAAGATGTCAATGATAACGATGGTGATGGCTTTGATGGTTTTGTCCATAAAGCAGTGATTGACCAATATTTAACCAAGCATGAGGCTCCGGAGGACATAGAGTTTTATTTCTGTGGACCTCCACTAATGAACCAAGCTGTTCTCAAAATGTGTGACGACTGGGGAGTACCTCCAGAAAACGTAGCATTTGATGACTTCGGGGGATAACACTTGTCAATAGAGATTTTTAAAAGGCACTTGCTGATTCGCAAGTGCCTTTTTTGTTGAATATAATTTAGCTTTGCTTATCGTGAAGAGACTATTTTATGTTTTTATTTCAGTTTCCCTTTTATTCAGTTGTACAAATGAAGAACCCAAGCAGTTTAAACTTACAGGTAATGCTCTTGGTACAACATACCACATAACATATATAGGAGAGGAGTTAGCTCATTTTGAAAATAAGGTAGATTCTATGATTGCTGTTATCAATCATTCACTCTCAACATATGATGAGCATTCCTTTATCAGTGCTTTTAATGCAACACGGAATAAGATGGAAGACAGTTTATATAAATCTCGGTTTGGTAAAGCCGATTTATACCTTTTTGATAAGATGGTTCGAATGTCAACACAGATTTCAGAGAAGACAGACGGTGCTTTTGATCCTAGTGCGGCATTGTTATTCCAAGAGTATTCACGAGCTAAATCAGAGGGAGTAGTGATGAATGACAGTGTCGTAAAACATAGTTTACTTCATCAAGGTATGAGCTATATCCAATGGGATGAAAACAACTATCCACTAAAAACTGACTCTCTTGTCCAATTAAACTTTAATGCTATAGCAAAAGGTTATCTAGTAGATATCATAGCAGATTTTATCTCGGCAAATGGATTGTCAAGATATATGGTGGAAATTGGTGGAGAGATGAGATTGGGAGGTCTAAACTTTGAAGATTCGCCTTGGCGAGTAGGTATAAATACTCCTTTGTTAGCCGCGAAGTCACAAGATTTTTTTGAAGTATTAGAATTGAAAAATAAAGCTATTGCGACAAGTGGTAATTATCAGAACTATTATATGGTGAATGACAGTCTTGTAGGACATACACTGAATCCAAGTCTAGGAATACCGGTCATTCATAATTTAAAAAGTGTGAGTATTATCCATGAACAATGTGCCGTTGCAGATGCCATGGCAACTGCATGTATGGTAGTAGGCTTAGAGAGGGCTAGAGAATTTATATCTGCTGATACTTCCCTGCAGGCCTATTTTATTTATGAGGAAGATGAAAGATTAATTGGTGAATTGATGGAGTGAAATTTCACTCTATTCAAATGTCAATTCTTTTTTAATTTACTATTAAATTGCGGCCATTATGATGACAAAAATGGCTTCTAAAGTTGCGGATCGTTTAATGAGATATGTACAAGTAGATACTCAAAGTGATCCGTATTCAGACACGTTTCCCAGTACCATGAAGCAAAAAGACCTAGCAAAAATATTGGTCGAAGAGTTGAAAGAAATTGGAGTCAAGGATGCTTATATGGATGAATGGTGTTATGTTTTTGGTACAATACCTAGCAATACTGATAAGAAAATAGATACCGTTTGCTTTTGCTCACATATGGATACAGCTCCAGATGCAAGCGGCACAGGGGTGAAGCCGATTTTACACAAAAACTATCAAGGTCAAGACATTGTGTTACCAGATGACAATACTCAAGTAATAACGACGGCACAACATAAATATCTAAAAGAACGAATTGGCGATGATCTAATCACTGCAAGTGGTGCTACTTTGTTAGGAGCTGACGACAAAGCAGGAGTTGCTATCATTATGCAATTAGCAGAGGAGTTGGTGAGCAATCAGGATGTCAAACACGGTGATATTCGTATACTTTTCACACCAGATGAAGAAGTAGGAAGAGGGGTAGATAAATTAGATATGAAAAAGCTGAATGCCGATGTTGGTTATACACTGGACGGAGGCGTAAGAGGATCATTGGAAGGAGATACTTTTTCGGCAAATGCAATGACTGTGACTTTTCACGGTATAAGTGCTCATCCAGGCTATGCAAAAGGTAAGATGGTAAATGCGGTGAAAGTAATTTCTGAGTTTTTGAATTCTCTTCCAGAAGAAGGATTTTCGCCAGAAACTACTAGTGGTGCAGAGGGATTTGTACATCCTTCAAATCTAAAAGGACAACTTGAAATGTCCAGTGTAGATTTCATAGTGCGTGATTTTAAGACCGAGAATTTAGAAAAACATCAACAAATAATTATAGATTTGGCTGAGCAAGCAATAGAAAAATTCCCAGGGGCCAGATATGAGGTAGAGGTAAGAGAACAATATCGAAATATGCGTGAGATGCTTTTTAAGTTCCCACACATAGAGGCTTATGCAGTAGAAGCTATGAAACGAGTAGGTGTGGAGCCGAAGCAAGATTTAGTAAGGGGCGGTACTGATGGCTCTCGGTTATCTTTTATGGGATTACCTTGTCCAAATATATTTACAGGAGAAATGGCCATTCACAGCAAGCATGAATATGTGAGCGTACAAGATATGGAAGCTGCAATCAATACTTGCTTGGAATTGGTACAGGTGTATGAGGAGAAAGGGTAGAAACATACCATTAATGGGTCTATTGACCTAATTTTTAGCTATAAGTGCAAACGATGGTACATTTATGTGCGATAACCTCATTGGTCTTTGGGTATATCTATCGATTCACCTATGAGCATCATTTAGAGTATCATATAATAAGGAAATATCAATTAGCTGTGATTGCCAGTTGAAAAAAGAAAACAATTGGTTTAGTATAGAGGTGACGAATTAGGCTGGTTCACTCTTGCACTCTTCGGTAGGCATAGCACCACACATCGTGCAAGCCGTACCTTCTTCTTGCATCATAGGATTTTTACCTGCACAACCTCCTCGTACTTCGCCATCTTTTATGAAAATGAGTCTAATTGCCATCCCAGCTAGTGCTAAAAATAATACAGTAATGATGACTCCCATAACTAAACCTATTTGTACCATAATTTCTATACAAAGGTAAAACAAAAAGAAGTTCGATATGGTTTAATGATAAATAGCTACCGTTAAACGTGCCATTTTAACAGACGAAAAACACGTCGCAACATTTTGGCATTATATTCGTAGTAAGTTACAATGCACTGAAGTGCCTAAAACATGATCCGAAGAATGAAAACTATTCGAAAGCCTACAATAGTCATACTGGCTCTTATTGTATTGAATGTATTGCTTTTCATGGCCGTATCTTCTAATATCAAAGAACACTATCCTTCGACTTCAGATATCTCCACCGTAAATGACAATAATACCTATTTCAAGTCAGGTGTGAACGTTTTGGACTGGAGTTATACTCTGCTTCGTTATTTTAGAAAATAATTACTCGTAGAGATTTCTTAGCCTTTCAGCCGTGACTATATGTCATGTAGCTATGATGAAGTAAATTTGGAGAATACGCTAATGCCAGCCAAAGCAGAACCCTTAATACAGAGCTCATTATACAAGCAGTTTACTAGGTATAATCTCCATCATATTTTGCTATGGATTTTATACTTTGCTTTTTGGGTATATGTGTTGAGCCCTGGCATCACTAAAGCAGATTTTTTTATCAACTCTTTTGTCATTGTTGCCATACATGCTTTGGTCAGCTATTTCAATATATACTTCTTATTTCCTCTATTTCTGCAGAAACGGATGTATTGGCAATATTTCATCGCTATCTGTTTATCCATAAGCTTAGGTGCCATATTAGAAGCAGGAGCATTTACTATCTTAAATACCGTAGGATCAGAGTTCAAAGGAGACTTACTTTCAATCCGTTTTCTACTGAGTACGGCTATGGCTATTACATATACTACAGCTATTACAATGAGTTTGAAGTTGGTTAAGCATTGGTATGAAAAAGAGAGGCTAGCTAAGGAGTTAGAGAGAGTAAATACTGAAACAGAACTTAAGTACCTCAAGTCACAGATCAATCCTCATTTTTTGTTTAATAGCTTGAATAGCATATATGCCTTGTCATTGCAAAAGTCTGATCTTACTCCAGATCTAATATTAAAGTTAAGTGATATTTTGAGATACCTACTTTATGAAGGTAGCGAGAAAAAAGTTGTTTTGGCACAAGAAGTGAAGTATCTGAAGAGTTATTTAGAATTGGAGAAGGTGAGACACGGGAGTGGAATGGAATTAAACATCGAAGTAGAAGGAGATATGGATAGATACGACATAGCACCTATGCTCTTAATTCCGTTTGTAGAAAACAGCTTCAAGCACGGACTAGGTAAAGAGATGTCCAAAGGGTTCGTGGATGTAAGCGTAAAAACCAACGATAACCAGTTGACTTTTAAGATCGCAAACAGTAAACCTAAGAATGGTGGAGTTAGTGCTCAAAATGGATATGTAGGAGGTATTGGACTTAAAAATGTTGAGAAGCGTCTTAAACTATTGTATCCTAAAAAGCACAAGCTCACATTAAAAGATGATAGAGAAGAATTTGAAGTAAAACTAAATATAGAACTAAATTAAAAAAACAGATATATGAATTGTATTGCAGTAGACGATGAACCATTGGCTTTAGATATCATAGAAGCTTACGTTAAGAAACATCCAGATTTGAAACTGATAGCTCGTTGCAATAATGCAGCTGAAGCAAGCGAGGTATTAAAAACCCATAAAGTAGATCTAATGTTTTTGGATATAAATATGCCAGAGATTAGCGGACTGAGCTTTGTGAAATCGCTCGAAGAAAAGCCTCTTTTTATGTTCACTACAGCCTATCCTGACTATGCTGTAGAAGGGTTTGAGTTGGATGCAATAGACTACCTACTTAAGCCGATTGCCTACGATAGGTTTGAGAAAGGTGTAGAAAAGGCACAAGAGTATTTCAGCCTAAAGAGAAACTCAGACATTGCAGAATCAGACTTAGAGAATGAGCACATCTTTGTGAAAGCAAATCAAAAATTAGTGAAGCTAGCTTACAGTGATATTTATTATGTAGAAGCATTTGCTGATTATGTGAAAATATTTCTAGAGGATAAGAAGATAGTTACTTTACAAACGATGAAAAATATGGAGAAAAGGCTTCCGTCTGAATTGTTCAGTAGGGTTCACCGTTCCTTTATTGTTAATCGAAAACACGTTGATTCATTTTCTACTTCAGGCTGTGAAGTCAACGGGGTTAAAATGCCTATAGGTAAAAACTACAAGGAAGCATTCGTAGGTTTAATGAAATCAAACAATATTCTTTAATGGATAGCAGACTCAAAGCATTTGAAAGGCTTCTCACCATAATGGATGAGCTTCGAGAAAAGTGTCCTTGGGACCGCAAACAAACTAATGAATCACTTCGGCATCTCACTATAGAAGAAACGTATGAACTTAGTGACGCTATATTAGAAGGTGATGATGATGAAATAAAAAAGGAGCTTGGAGACTTATTCCTTCATCTTGTTTTTTATTCGAAAATAGGGCAGGAACGAGGGAAGTTTGACGTTGAGAGTGTATTAAATACAGTATGTGAAAAGCTGATTCATAGACATCCTCATATATATGGAGATGTAGAAGTCAAAGATGAGGCAGAAGTCAAAGAAAACTGGGAAAAAATTAAGCTTAAAGAAGCTGGGAATAAGTCAGTATTAGGAGGAGTTCCTAATAGCATGCCGAGTTTAGTGAAAGCAATGAGAATGCAAGATAAGGCTGCTCAAGTTGGTTTTGATTGGCCTAAGAAAGATGACGTATGGGATAAAGTGGAAGAGGAACTTGCTGAGTTCAAGGAAGCGGAAGGAACTCATAAAGAGGAAGAATTTGGGGATTTGGTTTTTAGCTTGGTCAACTACGCTCGGTGGCTTAAAATAAATCCAGATGACGCCTTAGAAAAAACGAACAAGAAGTTCAAATTTAGGTTTGAGTGTATCGAGAATTATGCCAAATCCAATAATCTACAGATGGAGAACATGACATTGGAGGAAATGGATGACATTTGGAATGAAGCAAAGATTCGAGATTAAGAATACTTTTCTCGACCTTAATTAGGTTCATTAGATACCACTTTCTGCCATCTTGGTCTTATAATTGAAGTATCTATATATGATGAAATCAACATTTATTTTTATTCTCTGCGTTTTTAGTTTGGGACTTTATGCCCAAGCTCCATTTGACAATAAGAATTACCTACCAGAGATTAAGACTGTCATTCTTCAGAAGAATTTAGGGATATATGATCCTTTACCTGTTCTAAATCTCAATGCAAATGATCAGTTAAAGCTATCTTTTGATATATTGAGTCCAAATAATGAGTTTTTTAATTACTCATTTACGCATTGCGATAGAAACTGGAAACCTTCAGATTTACAATATATGGACTATATATCTGGAGATATTATGGGTGAAATTACAGATTTTAAGTTTTCTACAAATACTTATAAAAGGTATACTCACTACAACTTAGTCTTCCCTAGTCCGACTATGAGGATCACTAAATCAGGCAATTATATCTTAAAGGTTTATAGAAATTTTGATGAAGAGGACCTTGTTCTTACCAGAAGGTTTATGGTGTTAGACAATCAGACTAAGGTATCTGCGGAGGTGCATAGTGCCACACTACCTGAGTTTAGGTTCACACATCAGGAGGTAGATTTTGAAGTGAACTACGAAGGGTTTGATATTCCTAATCCATTCACAGACTTGAGTGCGACTATTCTTCAGAATAATTCTTGGAATAATGCTATTTGGAATCTTGCCCCTCTTTTTGTTAATAATAGTAGTTTGACCTTTAATTATGAGGATAAAAATCTGTTCCCAGGTACAAATGAGTTTCGTTTTTTCGATATTCGATCACTGAGATTTTTCAGTAATAATGTAATAAAAAAGTATACAGATAGTGTCCAAAATGCTGTCTTAAGGCCAGAAGAACCAAGATATGCTGCCAAACATCTTAATTGGTTAGACTATAACGGTAAACGAGTTATTGCCAACAGCGATGGAGTCAATATAGTGGAGGATGGCGATTATGCTATGATTCATTTCTATTTGAAAAGTAACTCACTAGATGAATATGGAGATGTATATGTGTATGGAGAATTATCAGATTGGCAGCTTAAAGATGAGTTCAAAATGAAATACTTTCCAGATCACGGTATGTATGGACTCTCTACTTTATTAAAACAGAGTTATTACAACTACCACTTTGTATTAAAAGATAAAGAAGGAAACATTGATTACACCTTAACAGAGGGAAACTTTCAGGAAACAGAAAATGATTATACTATCTTCATTTACCATAGAAATGTATTTTATGGATATGATGAACTTATCGGAGTTGGTTTTCAGAACACCAATGTTTTAGAAGATGAATGATTTACATATCATTTAATTCCGCTATTTTAGGATTCGCCAAGTGGATAATAATTTAGTCTATAAAATTGCTTTGACATAGATACCCGCTGTGGGTAGCGTGCTAGCTAAGAATTTAGTTGGATACTGTGGAGGTGTGAAAGAAGTCTTCACAAAGTCTAAGTCATTTTTGAAAAAAGCACTAGGAATAGGCGAGCACATTGCATCTAATATTACTGGGTTTAGAGATTTTGGAAGGGCAGAAGAGGAAGCAGATTTCATCTCTATAAATAATATATCTTATCAATTCTTTTTAGATAAGGAATACCCATTTAGGTTGAAAAACATACCTGATTGTCCAATAATGATTTACAAAAGAGGGAATGCAGATCTATCCCCAGAACGTTGCATTGCAATAGTGGGCTCTCGTAAAGTTACCGAATATGGTAGGTCGTTTATTTCTAGTTTTATTGAAGACTTGGTCCCATACAGCCCGACAATTATTAGTGGCTTGGCTTATGGGGTAGATGTATGTTCTCATAAACAAAGTCTAAAAAACAGAATGAGTACAGTTGGAGTATTAGCACATGGACTGGAACGAATCTACCCTGAAGTGCATACCAATGTCGCCAGAGATGTGGTTAATAGCAATGGAGCTATTTTAACAGAATACTTAAGCGGTACAAAACCTAATCGAGAAAACCTTCCTACGAGAAACAGAATTGTTGCCGGAATGGTGGATGCTGTTATTGTGGTAGAATCAGCAGCTAAGGGCGGTTCTCTTATCACAGCTGAGTTAGCTAATCAGTATAACAGAGATATATTAGCAGTTCCTAGTGATTACGGTAAAAAGTACTCTGCCGGATGCAATTATCTCATTAAGAGTCACAAAGCTCATCTTTTAGAAAATGCTGAGGATTTAGTTAAGCTTTTAAATTGGGATTTGGTTAGTAAGAAAACTAACCAAAAATCTCTATTCATAGAACTATCAGAAAATGAACAAAAGGTGATAGACGTTCTTGATAAGAGTAAAGAGGTAGGCGTGGATACCTTGATATCTTCTTGCGGTTTATCAAGAAGTGAGTTAGCAGTTGCTTTACTAGAATTGGAAATGAAAAATTGTATCATTTCACACCCTGGTAAACGCTATCAATCCGTATTATAATTTATATATTCGTAGTTCGTAAATTTTCAGACTAAACGTATGATTAACAAAGTAAGTATTGTTGCTTTTTTAATGGTGCTAGGGCTATTTGGCTGTAGTGATCAAAGTAAGAAAGTACAGGTGACAGACATCTCATCAAAAGTCCTTATTGATTGTAATAAAAAGCTTACAGATGCATTGGTAGAAAGACACTTTACTCCGCCTGTTGCAGCTAGTAATTATGCCTACTCAAATATTGCGCTGTATACAGCAATAGAGCCATTTTATCCAAATCTAGAAAGTCTCAATAATCAAATAACAGATTTTGATTGCGATGTTACACCAGAAGAAGGAGCTATTGTGGACCTTAATTTGGTCGCATTTAATACCTTCAATCAAGTTGCTCTTAAACGCGTTTATAGTGATACTGTAATTAGTAATTACATGGCTTCAGAGCTTGCAAAATATCAAAAAGAACTAGACGATGATGTATTTAGGAACTCTGTTGAATATTCGGATCAGGTAGTAAAGTATATACAGTCTTGGGCAAAGAAAGATATGTATGTGGAGACTCGTAATTACGAGGAGTTTACCTTCGGTAAAACTTTGGAAGCTTGGAAGCCAACATCCCCAGATTATATGCCAGCTATTGAACCGTTTTGGGGACTGATTCGTCCTCTAGTTTTAGATAGTTCTGATCAGTTTATGCCAAAAAGACCCACGGAAGTTGATATGACTGAAGGTTCTTTATTCTTTAAAGAACTACAAGAAGTATACAGTGCAGTTGATACCATAAGCGAAGAGAAGAAAGGAATAGCTCAATTTTGGGATTGTAACCCTAATATTTCTCATCACCACGGTCACGTGATGTTCTTTTTGCAAAAGATATCTCCCGGTGGTCACTGGATGCACATAGCTACTCAAATGCTTCGAAACGAAAATTATAACTTAGAAGATGGAGCAGCAGTGATGACTACTCTGGGAATTAGTCTGCACGATGCTTTTGTAGCTTGCTGGGAAGAAAAATATAACAGCAACTACGTACGACCAGAGACAGTTATCAAAGAATTTATGGATAAGGAATGGGATCCAATACTTCAAACTCCGGCATTTCCGGAATATCCTAGCGGTCATAGTGTGGCTTCTGCTGCTGCTGCGACTATCCTGAATAGTTTAGTCAGTGATCAATATCACTTTTTAGATTCGACAGAACTTGAATACGGGCTGCCTGTGAGAGAATTTGAATCATTTAGAGATGCATCTGATGAAGCTGCGATTAGTAGGCTTTATGGAGGGATTCATTATATGCCTGCTATTACAGAAGGTGTAAAGCTTGGAAACGATGTTGGAGATTTAGTTTTATCCAAAATAAAATTATCAAAAGATGAAAAATAAGATATTTCAATATTTAGCCATAATTGCAGTTTGTATATCTGCTTGTGGAGATAAAGGAAATGAAGAAGTAAAAGGCACTGAAACTACAGACAATAAGGTCTTTGAACTATTGAGTGCGGACAGCTCAGGCCTAGATTTTTCTAATCTACTAGTGGAGTCAGATAGCATGAATGTAATAGTCTATCAGTATTTCTACAATGGCAGTGGAGTAGGAATGGGAGATATCAACAATGACGGTTTACAGGATTTATTCTTTAGCTCCAATTATGGTAAGTCAAAACTATTTCTGAATAAAGGAGATATGAAGTTCGAAGATATTACCGATAAATCGGGAATCGTTACTTCCGGATTTTGCACGGGTGTGACTATGGCTGATGCTAACGGAGATGGATTCTTAGATATTTATGTCTGTCGCTCAAATCCATTTTTTTCGAGTGAAAAGCGAACGAATCTACTTTACATAAACCAAGGAGACGAAACTTTCGTTGAAAAAGGAGAAGAAATGGGGCTTGCAAATTCGGGTTATAGTACGGTCTCAACTTTTTTTGATTATGATAATGATGGTGATTTAGATATGTTTTTGGCAAATCATGCTGTAGACTTTAATGGAAACTTAAGCAAATATGACGTATACGCTAAAAAGGATGAAGAAAGTTGTGATAGACTATTTCGTAATGAAGGTAATGAAAGGTTTACTGATGTATCAGCAGAAGCAGGAGTAGAATCATACACTTACTCACTTAGTGTGAGTATTATGGATTTCAATAATGACGGTCTACCGGATATATTCAGCACCAGTGATTATCATGGACCAGACCTCATATATATAAATAACGGTGATGGTACGTTTTCCGAAAAACAAAAAGATTTATTTAAGCATACCAGTTTTGCGTCAATGGGAAGTGACGCGTCAGATTATAACAATGATGGTTTGGTAGATTTACTCACCGTAGATATGCTGCCTGAGGATAGCTATAGAAAGAAGATTCTAATAGGACCTTCACGTTTTGATTTCTTTATCAAAAGATGGGTAGATGGATACGGTATGCAGTATATGAAGAATACACTTCAGCTAAATAATGGTGAAGGAAATTACTCAGAAATTGGAACTTTAGCAGGTATCCATGCTACAGATTGGAGTTGGGCTCCATTGTTTGCAGATTTTGATAATGATGGTTGGAAAGATTTATTCATTACCAATGGCTACTATCGTGATTTTACAAATCACGATTTTGTATCAAGTTCTGCAAATGCAACGTTGAAGGCTGATAAAAAACTAGAGTATGAACATATGGTAGCTAATTTACCCGTTAAGAAACTAGTAAATTATGCATATAAAAATAACAAAGACTTAACCTTTACTAAGGTTACAAAGGATTGGGGACTTACTCATCCCGGGGTGTCAAATGGTGCTGCCTATGGCGATTTAGATAATGACGGAGATTTAGATTTAGTAGTTTGTAACATAAACCAGCCTGTGTTTCTTTACGAGAACAATTCGGCAAAAAGTGATTATGTTCAATTTGCATTCGTAGGTGAAGAGTCCAACAACTTTGGTATTGGAGCCACAGTAAATCTGTACACTTCAGAGGGTATGCAATATCAGGAAAACTATATGACTAGGGGCTACTGTTCTTCTGTAAGTCCTGTTTTACATTTTGGGCTTGGAGAATCCACAGTAGATTCTGCAGTAGTTACTTGGCCAAGTGGGAAGTCTCAATTGATAAACAATTTAGGTGTTAATAGTAAAGTTGTACTGTCTGAAAAAAATGCCAGCAACTCTAGACAAACAAGTGAGGATTTGAATCTGAAAATATTTGGTGATCGAACTGAGTTCTATAATTTAGATTACAAACACGAGGAGTCCACTTATGTTGATTTTAAGGTAGAACCTTTATTGCCACATATGTACTCTAAACTTGGACCAGATATAGATGTTGCAGATATCAATAACGACGGTTTGGAAGACTATATCATAGGTGGTTCTATGATTATGAATCCGATGCTTATGATCCAGCAACTAAATGGTCAATTTGTGGAGCAAAAAGGGCCTTGGTCTTCTTTGAAAAATACCGAAGAGAATGTTACCTACTTCTTTGATGCAAACGGAGATGAGTTTATGGATCTGTTTATAGGAATGGGTAGTAATGAATATTTTGATGAAGATGAAGATGAGTATGCTGATCATATTTATATAAACAATAAGGGCATTTTTAATCTAGACTCAAAAACGGACATTAAAATAAATACTTCAGATGTAATTGCACATGACTTTGATTCAGACGGTGATCAAGATTTGTTTATCGTAGCTAGCGTCAAGGGTAGTAAATTTCCATTGACTTACAAAAGCAGGCTTCTGATTAATGAAGGGGGTAAGTTTTTGGATAGAACTGTTGAGTTTTTCCCTGACCTTAATCCGCAGATGATTTGTTATGAGGTGGTTTTAGAAAATATCTACGGAGATGATGAACCGGAATTAATCATTGCTGGAGATTGGATGCCTTTGACTGTACTGTCTCGTAAGGGTAATGCTTGGAAGGATATTACCTCTGAGATAGGATTTGCAGATGAAAAAGGACTATGGAAAAGTATTCATGCTGTAGATATCGATTCTGATGGTGACTTAGATTTAGTAGCAGGAAACGAAGGTCTGAATTCACAATACACTGCATCAAAATCAAAACCTTTAGTTTTAGACTACGGCAAACTAGACGATAATGAAAGTTGGGATGCTATGGTAAGTCAGTACTACGGAAATGTACTGGCACCGATCTACTCTTTAGATGAGCTGAATAGCCAAATGAGAAATTTTGTGTCAACAAATTATAAATACTACGGAGATTATGCTCCATCCACGACTTCAGATATTCTAAGCAAGTTAAATAAAGCAGAAAGGTTAACCGTATCTGAGTTAAGCTCTTCTGTTTTTATCAACGAAAACGGTGTGTTTAAGAAAAAACATCTTCCCATCGAAGCACAGTTTGCTCCGGTAGAATTGGTCTCTTCTATGGATGTGAACGGAGATGGGAATATTGATTTAATTCTTGCTGGGAATAACTACAACAATAGAGTGGAGCTAGGATGGGTAGACGCTTTGAATGGGTTGATACTATTAGGTGATGGTAAAGGAGGTTTCATTCCGAATAGAACCTCTGGTTTTTATGTGCCAGGGAATGCAAAATCTATAGACTATATCACTGTAGAAGGAGTCAAGTCAATACTTGTGACTCAGAACCACGGTGAACTGAAACTCTTTCAAAAAGTGAAAATAGACTAAGAAAGGCAGAAGTGAGTTTATCAAAAACAGAATTTTATTTTGATCTTTCTGATGATAGAATTGCTAAGTACCCTTTAGGAAATCGTGACGAGTCAAAATTATTATTCTATAACAATAACAAGGTTAGTCATCATGGCTTTAAAGAAGTCTCACATCTTTTAGATGATTCATATCTATTGGTAATGAATAATGCCAAAGTAATCCCAGCTAGGTTATACTTTAAGAGAGCTACTGGTGCGATTATAGAGGTACTATTACTTGAGCCTGTTCTTCCCTCTAGCTACGAAGAGGTGTTTAATTCTACACAGAGATGTCAATGGAAATGTATCATAGGAAATCTTAAAAAATGGAAAGATGATGAAGAAGTAGAATTGGCTGACCATGATAATGTTGTTAGGGCTAGGCTAATAGACCGAGACATACGCATTGTTGAATTTTCTTGGTTTAAAGGGGTGTCATTTAATTCTCTTTTGGATAGAGTTGGAGAGCTTCCTTTACCGCCTTATTTAAATAGAGACACTGAACTTACTGATAATGATACATATCAAACAGTGTTTGCAAAACAAGTAGGCTCTGTTGCTGCTCCTACTGCGGGGTTGCATTTTACGGAAGAAGTATTTAGTGATATAAATGCTCGTGGAATTAAGTCAGAAGAAGTAACTTTACACGTGGGTGCAGGTACATTTTTACCAGTGAAAGCAGAGAATGTTTTAGATCATGAAATGCATATAGAGCATTTTGAGGTAACCAAGAAAGCTATTCAAAATCTAAAAAAGAATTCTAAAAGAATTGCTGTTGGAACTACTACACTGAGAGTATTAGAGAGTTTGTATTGGATTGGTTGCCAGTTATCTGAGGGTCGAGAATCATTGTTTGTGAAAAAACTTGATCCATATGACGCCAATTTTAGTATGTCATATAATGTTGCTCTTGAGCATATTTTAGATTATATGAATGAGCAAGGGATTGAAAAATTATTTGCTGCTACAGAGATTCTAATATTGCCATATTATAAATTAAGAAGTATAGCTGGATTGATCACAAACTTTCACTTGCCTGAGAGTACATTACTCATGCTCATAGCATCCGTAGTGGGAGATAAATGGAAAATGCTATATCAAGAAGCTATAGAGAACAATTATAGATTCTTAAGCTACGGTGACAGTAGCCTTCTTATGAAGCACTAAGTAATGGAAAGAGCATATTACTTAATACCAAGAGTTAACTGATTTCATTAAAAATGTTAGATAAATTCACGATTAGGAATAGTTTTTTGGAGGTCAGCATTAAGAAGAAGGGTGCAGAATTATGTTCAGTCATTAATACAAACGGCACTGAATTTATATGGCAAGCAGGAGAAATATGGCCTCGACACGCTCCTATTTTATTCCCTATTATAGGTAGTCTGATTGATCACGAGTATATAATTGATGGCAAGGTTTTTCCTCTAAAACATCACGGGTTTGCTAGAGATATTGACTTTGAAATGCTTCACCAAAGTGAACATTCTATATGTCTTGTTCTTCAGCAGAATGAATCTACCAAAGCTCATTATCCTTTTGATTTTACGCTACTTATAACTTATACATTGGACAAAAATGTACTAAAGCAGACCTTTAGAGTTATCAATAATGCAGAGGACGATCTGCTAGTTTCTTTTGGTGGTCATCCAGCTTTTAATGCAGACCCGATCGAAGATTTTGAGGTTTATTTCGAGGATGACGCTTTTAAGAGTTGTAACCTCTTAGAAGGCCCATATATCAGTCTGAATAAAGAATCCGTCGTACAGAATAACATCTTGGATATAACCAAAGATACATTCAGCAGAGATGCATTGGTGTTTGAAGGTCTGAAGTCTAAGCATGTCGTATTACGCAATGCCAAATCGAATTATAAAGTCAAAGTAAATATTTCAGACTTCCCTTATCTAGGTATTTGGGCAAAACCTGGAGCACCATACGTATGTATAGAGCCATGGGAAGGCTTAGCAGATTTAGTGGATCATGACAAAAATTTTAGGAGTAAAAAAGGGGTTGTAGTGGTAAAAGATGAAATATGTAAGTCTTTTACAATGGAGTTTACAGACTAGTCAATCAAACTCATCTGATTTTATCGTAACTGCTTATATTGCTGGGGTCTAACAATCCTAGTAGTTCAACCGCTCTATTCTTCAAACCAGGTTCTGCTTCCTTGAATATGTTGATTAATTCTTGCCTTTTTGAATTGAAGATTATTTTAAAAATTACCGAGTTTGGAAGGTTCTCTTGTACGCCTCTTATTTTTTCAAGAGAAGAGTATATTTCCTTTCTCGAGACTGCGTTATCGTCTTTGAACTTATCCATCCCTTGCAAGTGGTATTGATACAAAGCCGTTCTCACAGGCTTAAATCTATCATCTAACAATTGATCGATAATGTAGTATTTGTTTCTGTTGCCTCTGCCATCCCCTGGTCCCCAACCCTCTTTATTCTGCATTATATTTCGTATCTGAAGAGCCTTGCTATAGAAAGTGCTTCCACCTTCTGGGTGATAAGTATCCATATCCAAACCAATTATTACATTAGCATAGAACGCTAATAAAGACGTTAGATCCATTACGTTAGAATTGTCTTGATATTCTAAGTTTTGAAATTGTGCATAGGAAAAGTAGAATTCTTGATCAAAGTGCTGAAAAATCGGAGAGCTGTAAGACGTTCCATAGACAGGTCTGCTACTAGTTATATTTACACTTGCACTAAATTGATCTACTGCGAAGTCCTTCACGTTTATCACAAAATTACACTGAATTTTCTCGTGAACTTGAACTTTATCACTGATCCATTTCCGTGTGTTCATGAATTGAGTGATGGCATTCTCTAATTCGACAAATATTTCTTTATTGCTTATTTGAATCTGATCTGCATTTACTTGCACATTGCACAATAAGTCTTGTCCAAGCATGTTTTTTCCAAAGCAAGATATGATAAGTATCAGTAGATATTTTTTCATAGGTATGTCGTCAATAGGTTTACTATATCTCTAGCTACTTCTGATTTTGGTTTTGTTTCATACACGGTAGAGTTACCTGTTTTTTCAATAATCGTGACCTTATTGGTGTCCTTTCCAAATCCTGCATCTTTATCATTCATGGAGTTTAAAACGATGAAATCGAGGTTTTTCTTGTGTAGTTTACCAGTAGCATTTTCCACTTCATTTTCGGTTTCCAAGGCGAACCCAACCAAAAGTTGATTCTCTCTCTTAAGTGACCCCAAACTTTTTAATACATCAACAGTTTTAACCAATTCTAAGCTATAGCTATCCGTCTTTTTTTTGATTTTCTGCTGAGCTTGTGTTGCAGGTTTGTAATCTGCAACTGCCGCACTTAAAATAGCAGCGTTTGATTCTTTATATATTGCAGTGCAAGCTATCTGCATTTCTTCTGCACTTTTCACCTCTGTAAGGCGTACCGAAGGGTGTATTCCTTCTTTGGTAGCAGGGCCGAGTACTAAGTCCACATTTGCTCCTCTATTCGCCAACTCATTTGCGATAGCTTTACCCATTTTACCAGTACTATGATTCCCAATAAATCGAACAGGATCTAGTTTCTCATAAGTTGGTCCAGCATTTACTAAGATGCGATGACCTGAGAGTGAATTGGCCGTCTCAAAATAATGAGAAAGTATGGTCATTATATCTTCAGGTTCGCACAATCTTCCTTTTCCACTTAGTCCACTTGCTAATTCGCCTTCACCTGATGGCAATTCTATATTACCACGAGATATAAGTTCAGTTATATTAGTTGCGGTAGAAGAATGCAGGTACATATCTAAATCCATAGCTGGAGCAAAAAAAACAGGACAATCTGCAGATAAATAGGTTGCAAGTAATAGGTTGTCGCAGTAACCACGATTCATTTTGGCTAGTGTATTTGCAGTGCATGGAGCTATGACCATCGCATCAGCCCATTTACCTAAATCTACATGATTAACCCAGAGTCCGGTTTCCTTTACAAAGAAATTAGTGTAAACCTGTGATTTTGATAAGGTAGCTAAGGTCAGTGGTGTCACAAAATCAAGGGCACTTGGAGTGCATATGACTTTTACATTTGCACCGGACTTAATAAGTAGGCGAATGAGGAGAGCAGCTTTATATGCTGCAATACCTCCTGATACTCCAAGGAGTATGTTTTTGTTATTTAGACTCCTCTTTTGCAGGATTTCTAAAATATACCTTGTTTGCTAGGAATTCTTCTATAGCGATTATGGTAGGTTTTGGTAAACCTTCATAGTGCTTTGAGATTTCGATTTGTTCACGATTTTCAAAGATTTCTTCTAAGTTGTCGTGATCAGAAGCAAACTCATCAAGCTTAGAGACTAATTCCTCTTTCATCGTAGATGATATCTGGTTCGCTCTCTTCGATATTACAGCAACAGACTCATATAAGTTTCCTGATAATTCAGCTAATTTTCGAGTGTCTCTTGTGATCGTTGAGTTTGGGATTTCTATATCGTTTAAGTTCATAATTATGCTTCTCTATGTAGTTTCTTCCAAAACAGAAAGTACGAAGTTAGATTTTTCTATAATCTTAACCACTTCCTTTTTAAAGTTATTACTCTTGGGAAATTCTTTGTTAAATTGATTTGCTAGTGAAATAGCTTCTTTATATCTCTCAGTTTGTTTCTTTTTTACACTGTTTTCAGCGTATAGGAATGCGGAATTTACAACTAGATAACTAAGTTCCTCCCTATTAATCATATCTGGATAATCCTCTATAGCATTTGTACAGCTCACCATGGCACTTTTGTAGTGTCCCAAGCTGTAATACAATTTTGCATTTTCATATACCTTTTTTAGGAGCTGAGTTCTTAGGTCATCAATTTTTTCATTACAACTTGAGACATAAGTGCTATTTGGGTATTTATTTATGAATGCTTGAAGTGAATTAATCGCATCTTTGGTAGGAGACTGGTCCAGTTCATGTGGAAGCGACCTTTTGTACTTGCAAATGGTAGTCATATAACTAGCTTCTTCTTTTTTCGGACTTAGAGGATAGGTCTGCACGAAATTGTTGAAGTGGTAACCTGCTACCATAAACATACCATCACCATAAAATGAATAAGCGTATAGATAGTAAATTTCTTCTCGTTCTGGCTTTCCATAATATAAACCCATAAGTTCCTCCAATAGAGGTTGAGCTCTAATGTAGTCCTTGTCTTTGTAGTACTTACGAGCCGCCTCTAACTTTTCGATGGGTGTACCATCCTTGATGATTTTTTGGTAATTGGAGCAACTGCCTAAGACCAAAAAGGTTAATATATATATGAAATTTCTCACTAAAAATGCCTGCAAATTTACGATATTTACTAGATATACGAAAGGATAACGGTTTAGTTACGCAAGATGGCATCTTTTTTTTTCGAGGCTAAGACCATTGACATCTATGTTAGCTATATTATTAGTATTATCTTTGTACCTTTAATTAAGATATATATTAATGGATTTATTCGAAAAAATCGCAAAAAGACAAAGTCCTCTAGGCCAATACTCTGAAGACGCTCATCATTATTATACATTTCCAAAATTGGAAGGAGAGTTAGCCCCTAGAATGATGTTTCGTGGAAAAGAAGTATTAAACTGGAGTTTGAATAATTATTTAGGTTTAGGTAATCATCCAGACGTACGTAAGGCTGATGCTGATGCAGCAGCTTCGTGGGGATGTGCATATCCTATGGGTGCCAGAATGATGTCTGGAAATACAGATTACCACGAAGAGTTAGAGCGTCAACTTGCTGAATTTGAGCAAAAGGAAGACGCTATACTGCTGAATTTTGGGTACCAAGGCATATTATCAGCTATTGATGCTCTAGTAGATAGAAGAGATGTAATCGTGTATGATGCAGAATCCCATGCGTGTATTATTGATGGAGTTAGACTGCATCAAGGCAAGAGATTTGTCTATGGTCATAATGATATAGAGAGTCTTGAGAAGCAACTTGTGAGAGCTACCAAAATGGCTGAAGAACAGGGCGGTGCTATCTTAGTGATCACTGAAGGAGTTTTTGGGATGAGCGGAAATCAAGGTAACCTAAAAGAGACAGTTGCTCTTAAGGAGAAGTTTCAATTCAGGTTAATGGTAGATGATGCACACGGATTTGGTACTTTAGGACCAAATGGTGAAGGTGCAGGCGTTGAACAAGGAATTCAGGATGAAATAGATGTTTACTTTTCTACATTCGCAAAATCAATGGCTAGTATTGGTGCATTTATCGCAGGAGATAAAGCAATTATCAATTACTTAAGATATAGCATGCGTTCTCAGATTTTTGCTAAGTCACTACCAATGCCTTTTGTTATTGGAGCGTTGAAACGTCTTGAAATGTTGCGAAATGAATCTGAACACAAAGAGAATTTATGGAAAATTGTTCGTGCATTACAAGGTGGGTTGAAAGCTGAAGGCTTTAATATAGGAACTACAACTTCTTGTGTTACTCCAGTTATACTTAAGGGGAATGTAGCGGAAGCTACACACTTAACCCATGACTTAAGAGAAAATTACAATATTTTCTGTTCTATAGTGGTATATCCTGTCGTTCCAAAAGATGTTATTATGCTTAGATTGATTCCAACTGCTGCTCATAGTTTAGCAGATGTAGAAGAAACCATAAAAGCATTCCAAGATATCAAAGGAAAGCTTGCCGCGGGTGAGTATAAAGCTGAAAAACTAGCAGCATTTAATTAATTGATTAAAAGATTATTACATAATCTAAAGTCATATATTGAGATTTCAAATTTTGAAAGGAGAGGAGTTTTTTCTCTCCTTTTTGTTTTAGCTCTAATTTGCACATATTACTATTGGAAAAATGCTAGAGTAATTTAACATAAGAGTCTGAATCAAGCAGAACTAATGTCGCTCGAGTCTCAGATGGATGGAGCATTTACAAGTATTGATGGCTATTATGAGGAGGAGAATTCAATTTATAAAGCACCAAGAAATATCCAAAAACCGATTCTCGATTTGGATCCTAATAGTGTAAACTTTGCTACCCTGCTTGCATCTGGCATTCCCAAGAATATTGCTTCTAATATGCTAAAATACAGAGCGAATGGAGGTTATTTCAGAGATCAGGAAGCTCTTAAAAAGATATATGGAATGGATGATGAGTTATATACTTGAATCCAGCCACACATCATTATTTGTAAAAATAATGGAAATTTTGAAAGTTTTGAGGAAGATACACTTAAGGGATCTGAAGCTAAATCTGATGTAATCATCTTAGAAATTAACTAAGCTTCTCGTAATGAATTAGAGAAGCTCAAAGGCATCGGGCCATCATATGCAAAATGAATAGTAAAATATAGAGAGCGACTAGGCGGGTTTACTTCGACAGATCAGTTATTGGAAGTATGCAGAATTGAACAATCCACACCTGATATGATTAAGCCTTTTATAAATGTTGACCCATCAAAAATTAAGAAAATCTCCATAAATACGGATAGCTTGGAGCGTTTAAAGGTGCATCCTTATTTAACATATGGACAAGCTCAAGCTATTTATAATTACCGTATTCAACACGGCTCGTTTACGAGCCTCTCCGAATTGGACCGACTGTATGTTTTCAAAAGGGAAGATTTTAATCGAATATTACCTTACTTAGACGTAAACTAATTACAGTCAAGTTCCATTCGTCATTATTATTGCACTAACAAAAATAGTATGAACTTCAGTCAAACAGAAACCCAAACGATGATACGCCACGCGGCGAGTGATTTTGCAGCTAAGCATATCGAGCCATATGTTATGGAGTGGGATGAAAGTCAGCATTTTCCAAGGGAGCTTTTTTCTAAAATGGGAGAGCAGGGCTTTATGGGAATTTTAGTTCCTGAAGAATACGGAGGCTCAGGTTTGGGTTATTTTGAGTATGCTGCTGTTGTAGATGAAATAGCTCAGGTATGTGGATCAATAGGACTATCCACCGCAGCTCACAACTCTTTGTGTACTGGTCACATATTGTACTTTGCTAGTGAAGTACAAAAGAAAAAGTATTTACCAAAATTAGCCTCTGCAGAGTGGATTGGTGCTTGGGGATTGACTGAGCCAAACACTGGAAGCGACGCACTTCGCATGAAAACCGTAGGAAAGAAAGTAGACGGCGGATGGGTTATAAACGGAGCAAAAAACTGGATAACCCACGGTTTATCTGGGGATGTTGCAGTCGTCTTAGCACGAACTGGCGAATTATTAGATAGTCGCGGAATTTCAGCTTTCATCGTAGAAAGAGGCACTGAAGGATTCAAAGGCGGTAAAAAAGAAAATAAGCTAGGAATGCGTGCTTCTGAGACAGCTGAGATGATATTTGAAGATTGTTTCATCCCAGAAGAAAACCTTTTGGGTGTAGAAGGAGAAGGATTCATCCAAGCTATGAAAATATTAGATGGTGGAAGAATTTCGATAGCTTCATTATCTCTCGGTATAGCAAAAGGTGCATACAAGGCAGCTTTAGCTTACAGTAAAGAAAGAAAGCAGTTCGGTAAACCTATATCTAGTTTTCAAGGTATAAGTTTCAAGTTAGCTGACATGGCCACAGAAATTGAAGCTTCTCAATTGCTTATAGATCAGTCTTGTTATTTGAAAAATGAAGGCTTGCCTATGACCAAGGAAAGTGCTATGGCCAAGTATTATGCTTCAGAAGTCGCGGTAAAAGCAAGTACTGAAGCTGTTCAAATTTTTGGAGGATACGGTTATACAAAAGACTTTCCGGTTGAGAAGTTTTATAGAGATAGTAAGCTTTGTACAATAGGTGAAGGAACTTCAGAGATCCAAAAGGTAGTTATTTCAAGAAATATTCTCAAGTAGCATAGATATATCCATAAATAAGTCCTAGATTTGCCGTCCTATAGAAACATGCTATTAATTAATCTAAAAGAAAACGACACGATCGACAAGGCTTTAAAGAAGTATAAGAAGAAGTTTGAGAAAACTGGTGTCATTAAAGAATTACGTGAGAGACAGCAGTTTACTAAACCATCTGTAAAGCGTAGAAAGCAAGTTATCAAGGCTCGATACAAGCAGTCTTTGAATAACCCTAAATAAATAGGAATTTGCTTTTAGATGGCAAAAGCCATCTCTTTTTCATATCTTAGGCACTGATTTTACATCGAGTGTCATTATTACATTGTATTTCAAAGTTTGAGGATTACATCCTTAGTGAAAGAGGTTATTCCCAGCATACCTCAAAAGCATATGTTGCAGACGTGCAGCAATACTTAGCTTTTCATAGAAGTTCAGAGGACTTTTTAAGTGACTTGCACTCTGAAGGCTTACGGGCTTGGGTTAGAAGTTTACTACAGGAAAATGCTTCATCCAAAACGGTACATAGAAAAGTAAGTTCTGTAAAAACATTTTCAAAGTTTTTGTATAAGTCCGGTCATATAAGGGAAATTATTGACCTTGAGATATTACTCCCTAAATCAGGAAAGAGAATCCCAGAATATATAAAAGAGTCAGATCTCAACAGGTTGTTGGAAAGGTTAGAATCAAAGAAAGAGGATAGTTACAATGATCATCTCATCTTCATAACCTTTTCTACTTTTTATCACACTGGACTAAGGCGTTCAGAGTTTATCAATTTAATACCTTCCGATATTTCTCTACTCAAGGCAGAGTTTAAGGTTTTAGGTAAAGGTAAAAAGGAACGAATAATACCATTAAGCAATGAGATTGTAGTTCAGTTAAAGGACTTTCAGAGTGCAAAGCAGCTTTATGAAGTTGATTCCAATTATTTTTTTTGTAAATTAGACGGTGAGAAATTAAAAGAAAAATGGGTGTACAACACCGTTAGAGATACTTTAGCTGTAACATTTGGTAATTCTAAAGGTCCTCACGTTTTGCGACATACTTTTGCAACACATCTTCTTCAAAATGGAGCTGATATTAATGCGATTAAAGAATTACTTGGGCACAGCAGTCTGAGTTCTACTCAGATATATGCTCACAATGATATTAGTACCTTGAAGAGTATATATAATAGTGCACACCCACTTTCAGATTAGTTTAACCTTATAATATCTAAAACGTGAACACACAAATTCAAGCCATTCATTTCAAAGCAGATTCCAAGTTAAAAGAATACGTTACTAAGAAACTAGATAAGTTGGATACGTTTTATGATGGTATTATCGATTCACAAGTATTTCTTAAACTAGAGAATACTGCAATAAAGGAGAACAAAACGATCGAAATAAAAGTAAACGCAAAACAAACAAGTTTCATTCAAAAAGAGACTTCACGGTCATTTGAAGCTGCAGCTGATTTAGCTATTGAGCACTTAAAGACTCAAGTCAAACGTCATAAAGGAAAGGTAGTT
>ERZ1048068.932-NODE-932-length-24353-cov-4.165610_pt1 | contig 24353 bp, 24 predicted proteins | sample MGYA00383098_ERZ1048068 | MGnify/ENA primary metagenome ERZ1048068 (study PRJEB29581, sample SAMEA5548368) | metagenome | biome: marine; feature: coastal; material: water | depth 1 m | study: Short-term variability in the microbial, nano- and picoplankton dynamics... | reverse complement strand
AATAAGGGCTTTATTTGCGCTAACTACTATTTTACCTCGTTTTAATGCCTCTTCGGTGTATGTGAGTGCTTCATCCGTTCCACCGATTAATTCGCAAACGATATCAATACTCTCATCCTCTAAAACTTCATTAGCATTTGTCGTTAAGATATTTCCAGGAACTGTGATTGATCGCTCACGGTTTAAGTTGCGTACGACTACTTTGGCGATGTCTAACTTAAGACCTAGTCGCCCTTCCAATGCCGAACGATTCTGTTCAATATTCTTCCAAACACCCTGACCGACTACACCAAAACCCAAAAGTCCTATTTTTATTTTTTTCAATTCGTCTCCTATTAACTTAAATTAAACCAAATATACTAGAGGAGATTAAGGATTAATCTTAATCAATTCACATTCAAATATCAAAGTATCACCCGGTTGAATAATTCCATTCGGTCTAGGATTATCACCATAAGCCAAATCACTAGGAATAAATAATATGATTTTACCACCTTCACCCACTTTAGTTAACCCTTCCGCAAAGCCTGGGACCACTCCTTGTAATGAAAAATCAGCGGGCTGACCTCTTTTATAAGAACTATCAAAAACAGTACCATCAATTCTTGTCCCCTTATAATGCACACGCACGGTATCTGATAATTTAGGCTTTTTATTTTTACCTGATTCAAGAATCTTGTAGTGTAGGCCTGAAGCTGTTGATTTAACAGATTCATCCATTTTCAAACCATTGAGAAATTCTTTACCTTTGGTAGTATTCTCTTCTACTTGTAATCCTCCCAACTTCGTTCGCTTATCCTCCGACATCTTGATCTTTTTATCTATGAATGCTTGAAATTCCGCCATTTTATACTGATAGGAAGCATCCATGACCTCATCCTCTAAAGCTTTTTTTAAGCCCCGAGCAATCGCTTCTGCCTCATCAGCACCAAAACCAAGTTCTTTTAAGCCATCACGATAAACCGTCATATAGCCCAACATTTCAAGCATAGCTTCTTCGTTTGAAGCTTGTTCTGTACTGTCTTGTATTGGATCCGCTTTCGCTTGTGTTTCATTTGCGAGCAGTGTGTTCAGTCCAATGCTCAAAATCGCTATAGTAAAAAGTAGGTATTTCATAATTAAAAAGTTTAAAGTCCGTTGGACAAAATTAATACACTATAGATAACACCAAGACTTTATTTTTAAAGCCTAAATGTATCATTTTAGATATTTGTGCTTCTAAATCATACAAACAAAAAAGCCCCAGATTTCTCTGGAGCTTTTTTTATAAATTAAGAAATTCTTAATTGATGTAGCTTTATTTACGGCGACGGATCGCTACAAATAAGAATGCTGCAAAACCTGCAATTAATGCATAAGTTGAAGGTTCTGGTACAACAGAAACACCTGTTAATGTACCTGCTACTGTATCACCAGCGCCGCCTGTATTGATATCAAAGGCAGTGACATCATTCCATGCAAAAGAGTTTGATGGAATCACAAGTGCATCAGAACCAGAAGTATCAAGATTAACCCATGAACCGCCACTTAGTGTAACAGTATTAAAGGCTGAATCGTAAAGGACTAAGTCAAATACAGAAGTAGATGCTGTAGTCATTGATCCAGATATGGTAGCTTCTGTCGCAGTTGCCCAAGATGTTAGATCTTGTGCACTGCCCCAATAAGCGCTGACAACATTACCTAGGTCACTGCCTGAAAATGTGATACCTGATCCACTAGTAGTAGAACCAAATGTATCGTAATTAGTGTCGACAGTAATGCCTGATGTGAAATCTAATACTTGAGCATATGAAAATGATGCAATAAGTAATAGGGTAGTTAGTAATAATGATTTTTTCATGATTTTTATATATAAAAGTTAAAGTGAGTAAGGTAAAGCTGTAGTAACAGTGCTATCTGTTGTCCCGGCTGAAGCTTTTGAAATTAATAACGCTGTTCCTGATGCAATAACTGCGTCGTCTGAAAGTGGATTTCCTCTAGCTTGTCGTCTCCAATTAGTGCCATCATGGAAATATTTAGTCCATGTACCTGTTGCAGTTAGAGAATATACTAAGTCTGTTGAACTAAATTCAAAGGCGTTTTGAATGTTTGTTTCACTTAAAGTAATATCAGTAGGAAAAGTATTAGACCAAACACTAAGACCTGAACTACTTAGGCCGATAACGGATTGTGTTGTTGGAACTGTTCCAGTTAGAACAAAATCAGTGGAAGCAGCATTAATTCTTTGTATTAATATACCGCTATCTGGTTGGACTGCTAAATTATCAGAATTTGGATTACCTCTGGCATCTCTGACCCAATTCGTACCATTGTTGTAATATTTTGACCAAGTGCCCGTGGAAGTAAGTACCCATACGATGTCTGCTACATCTTTTGAACCACCATATATCACACCATCTGAGGGTCCGCCGAAGAGAGAAGATAACGTGTCAACTGCTACCACTTCGAAAGTATCAGCTGCAACTAAGCCGCTTAAATCACCAGAAACAGTTATTTCAGTAGCAGTATTTGATGTTATAGGAAAAAGCATACCCTCAAGGCTACCTGAAGTAATTTTGACTGAATTAGGTGCTGCAGCTTGAGATAAATCTGCAAAAGATGCAGTATCATCAGTTACAGTAGTAGCTGTAGTTGTACTTACAGTACCACTAGATACGGGAGAATAAAGCGGAAGAGCAAATCCGGTGAGCACACGGCCATTACCAGTACCGGCATTAATCGTTTGAGTTACATAGCCCACGGGAGTGGAACTTACTGACTGAGCTTGAGAAACGAATGCGAATAAGCACGATAGCGCAGCGCATCCAAGAAGTTTAAAAGGTTTAGTTTTCATATTTTGAGATAATTAAAAAAAAAGGGTATTAGATAAGATACGTGATTTTACCCATCTTTGTCAAATAATTTTTTTTATAGTTTAACTTATTTAATAATTTATAATTAACAGATTTATACTAATTAATATTGATACTGATAAGAGCAATAAAGGCAAAAAATATTCCTAGAAATTACAAAATTCAGTATTTTAGTACAAATTCAGGGTAACATCATCCAAATTAAACATCCATTTGGCTGCTCCCACGTTTGTAGCAATCGAATTAATACTTAATAGCGAATCCCACTGCTGGCTAATGTAGGATTCAATTTTGTGCGCAAAATAAATACCATCAATTAATTGATAGTCAAAATACCTTATTAAGATAGGCTTGAATTCTTTCAATGTGTCGAAAACTTGAATTGTAACGATTAAATGGGATTCAACATCCAAAAAATAATCGATTGTAAAATTTTGATCCAAAAAGAGACGAATCTTGTAACACACTGTATTGAATTCTCTGACTGTCCCTAAATATTGATAAGCTTTGCCTGCTTGCAGCGGATATAGCAAATATCTAGGGAGTTCGGTTTCATTGATCATTCGGTCAAATTTAATAGCAATTTGAGGGGATAAAATACCTTCTTCAGAAATTTGCTTTTGCTTTATAATGGTACCGTCAAAGGCAATTAGGCTGGTTTGTCCCTTTGATGAAAGTGATATTTTATACAAATTAGGTTTTTTTGTGACCGATTCATATTGATAGATACCATTTAAGGTATTCAAATCTGCGGAGATTTTAATGCTTTTAATGGTTTCCCAATAATCTGCCCCGCCTAAGCATTGATTATAATGGCGTGTGAGAATTTGCCCCAATTTTGAAGCCTTCAACTTAGGCATTGGGGAATTAACTAATGATTGTGTTCTAATACTACCCTCGGGAAGTAATTCATTGCCATTGGTTGGTGCAATTTCTAGGTTTTTTAAATCATGGTTTACTACGCCGAGGCCTAAGTCTAAGCCTAAGTCTAAGTCATAGGCATCAAGTACCTCCGTACCTTCTTCTCCATAAACGTTTAAATTTAAAAAGAATAAAAAGAAGCACAGTAAGGGCAAAGGGCTTAGAATAAAGTTCATATTACTAGCGAGCGACATGGCTAAAATCAAAAAGCAAAAAGCAAGGGGGGTGATCTCCTAAGAGATAGGCTTATTTAAAATATAAATTTCTATTGTAAAAACAATAATATTATCCGATAAAATACAGAATCAATCTATGCCTAGTTTCATATATACTTATCGTACTACGGAGGGGGGTTCATCCACCCAAACGCTCAATGCATACGATCGAAAACAGGCTTTAGTATTATTAAAAAAGCAAGGTATCGTTGCTTTGAAGCTTGAGGAATCAAGGACTGATGATAGCAATAAAGCATCAAAGAGGCTGAAGTTTATGAACTTATTCAGCTCAAAAAAAGAAGGACTTAATTCAAGACAAGCTGAACAGACCCATTCGCAAAAGGGATTGACCACGGCAAAAGGCGAAAGTGTAGGGTTAAATCTATTAAAGCGCCTATATGAATTACACAAATCCGGTATGCCAATAGGCGATGCTGTACGAATTTTGCAAAATCGTCTCAGTGATAAGGAGCAAAAAGCCTTGGCCATAGGTATTTGGAGAGATTTAAGTGAAGGGCTCACCTTAGCCAAGGCACTTTCAAGGAGAACTCGTTTTTTCACCCCTTCGGTAAGCCACGTGATCCAAGCAGGCGAAGCGACTGGGCATTTAGCACCCGTTCTTTCAAAAGTAATTCAACACCTTGAAGAGAAACGAGCTATTCGAAAAAAAATGCTCTCTAGTATGGCCTATCCAGCCTTTGTCAGTATCGTAGCAATACTTGTAGTTATTTTGTTTTTAACCGTTTTATTACCACAAATCGAAGGTATGCTCGAACGCTTGGGTGGCGAAATGACTTGGAGTGCTCAACTACTGATTGATGGTTCTCAATGGATGCTTAAATTAGGTCCGTTCTTAATCATAGGACTGATTTTGCTCATCATTAGCCTGAGCCAATGGAAACGGACCCAAATAGGTAAACGCATGATCGACCAATGGAGCTTAAAAATACCGCTCGTTGGAAATATCATCTACTATTCTAATCTGTATCAAACGGGTAATTTAATTGCGACTTTGCTTCAAAGCGGCATCAACACTACGGAAACTTTACAGCTCACTGAAAAAACTATTGAAAATGCTCACCTGAAGCAGCAATTCAGCACAGCAAAAGGACAAATCAATGAGGGGGCATCTATCACGCAGGCCTTTCGTTTGCAGAATTTCATGCCTGATGTTGCATTGGATATCCTGAGTGTGGGTGAAGATACTGGCGAACTTGCCAATAGTATGGAGGATGTTACGGAGGGCTTTAAAGAATCACTGAGTCAACGACTGAATGCTTTGACCACAATTGTTTCCTCCCTAGCCCTTGGTTTTGCCTTTGGCTTAGTCACCTTAATTGCAATTGGTATTGTCACGAGTGTCTTTGAGGTAAGCAAAACACTTTCGATCTAATTTTCGATTTAACTTTCGTAGATAAAACGAATAGCCGGTTTAGGTATTCTTAGGCTTTCCTTGAGTCATAGCTCGACGACGCAAACGCAGGGCATTCAAACGAATGAAGCCACTCGCATCGTCAGGATTATAATCGCTATCGACTCCTTCCATCGAAGCAATGGCCTCGTCGTACAATGAAAATGGTGATTTTCGCCCTACTGTGGTCACATTGCCTTTGTATAACTTCAAACGAACGGTTCCTGAAACACATTTCTGAGACTCATCAATCAACGCTTGAATCGCTTCACGCTCAGGTGCATACCAAAAGCCATTGTAAATTAATTTAGCATATTCTGGAATTAAACTATCACGAACGTGCATCAATTCACGATCCATAGTTAAGGATTCCATATTTCGATGTGCTTGAAGCAAAATAGTACCGCCTGGTGTTTCATAAACGCCACGACTCTTCATCCCGACAAAACGATTTTCAACAATATCGACACGACCGACACCATGTTTACCGGCAAGCGTATTGAGCGTGCGCATCACTTTGGCAGGGTTCATCGTTTTTCCGTTCACGGCCACACAATCCCCAGATGCAAAATCCAATTCTACATATTCGGCTTCGTTTGGAGCATCTTCTGGATCAACGGTGAGCTTATACATTGCTTTATTAGACTCCACAGTTGGGTCAAACCAAGGATCTTCCAAAATACCTGCTTCATAGGAAATATGGAGTAAATTGCGATCCATGGAATAAGGTTTGGAGGCACTGGCTTCGACATCAATATTATGCTCCTTGCAGTAATCAATCATTTCGGTTCGACCCGGAAAGGCCTCTCGGAAAATCGGCATCCGCCAAGGGGAAATAATTTGTAAATTCGGGGCTAAAGCAGCATAGCCTAATTCAAAGCGGACTTGGTCATTTCCTTTTCCAGTCGCTCCGTGGGCCACTGCGTCTGCACCTTCTTTTTCGGCAATCTCAGCATGCGCTTTTGCGATCAAGGGACGTGCGATAGAAGTTCCTAATAAGTATTGTCCTTCGTAGAGTGCATTGGCGCGCATCATCGGAAAAATAAAATCTGAGGCGAATTCGTCCACCAAGTCTAAAGTATAATGCTTAGAGGCCCCTGTTGCTTTTGCCTTTGCCTCTAAACCATCGAGCTCTTCCTCCTGACCGACATCTGCAGCAAAGGTAATAATCTCTGCAGAGTAATGTGCTTTCAACCAACTGACTAATACCGAAGTATCTAATCCACCCGAATATGCTAATACTATTTTCATAAAACTTTAATTTATATATGTAGGAAGACCAATGAGTTATTTGTTGGTATCTGGCAAGGCAGATTGAGCAAGTTTTACGAAAAAAAAGACCGTATCCACTCTCGGTTTCATTGAACTGATCCAACGAGGCGGATTCCCTAAGGCTTCAATAACTGCACGTTTAGAAATTCCTTTCTTAATCAGTGCCCATTGAGTGGGATCCGTCCAACGATACTTTCTCCAAGCATTTTCTTTAGCCAGATGCATCCCAACGAATTGATTCCCCGAATTAGGGACTTCAATATTTTCAGGATTTGATTCAACTCTCTCATACTGCTTTAATCGAAATTCTAAATTCGAAACACGAATTTTCAGATCGTTAACAGTATTGACTAGTTCAGCTATAGAATCACTTGATGCGAGCTTCACATCAGATGCGTACAATAAATTGACTGTACCACAAAGAACAAAGAGAATGAATGTAGGTATAAAGATGAAGCCCGTATTCCCTGCGCGAACGCAGGTTTCGCGAATAGTCGGTTTCATAAATATAACGATAAATAGATAAGAAAATCTAAGGATTGCAAGAAAAAAAAAGCCCCTTGAGGCAAGCAGTACAGATTTTAAAAAAATGTGTTTACTAAAATAGAACTCAGCTACTCTTGCATTTTGAGAAAAAATCAACACATAGGGATTATGGCATATGAATATACTGCATACCGAAAAGTAGAATTCTCGGATACCGATATGGCGGGACTCGTCCACTTTTCTAATTATTTTCGATATATGGAAATCGCTGAACGAGATTTTTTTCAATCTCTTGGCGTGAGTTTGATCCAATCCATCCCGAATGATCTTGTGGGCTATCCAAGAAGTCGTGCCGAATGCAAATTTTCTGCCCCGCTACGTTTTGGCGACACTGTCAAAATCCACCTGGCGATTAAGGCGATTAAAGACCGTGCCATTGATTACCAGTATCGGCTTTACCGCGATAGCGATGAAAATACCATCCCTGTAGCCAAAGGGCATATAACCACAATTTACACCGAGCTTACCGAAGATGGAGAGCTACAGTCTAAACCTCTTCCACAAGCCCTTCTCGAAAAAATTGAAGAAGCCCCTCAATCTGTCCTTCGCCCGGAAAACCCAGAAGAAACTCGCTAAAGCGGATAATTATGGCTACATACAGAGCATTGGTGACAAATGATGATGGTATCGATTCTCTTTTCTTACATCGTCTTGTTGAAGCACTTCTTCCAAATTTCACCGTTTCTGTTGCCGCTCCAAAAACAGAGCAAAGTTGGATAGGACGAGCGATAAGTCGTCATTCCGAGATTCGTATAGAAAAAAATGAGGGCATTTTCCCTAAAGAGGTCGAGGCCTGGAGTCTCACAGGTACGCCAAGTGATTGCGTGAATATTACTCTTGGTCATCTTTTATCAAGCCCGCCTGATATTGTTCTCTCTGGGATCAATCTGGGCTACAACACTACCGAAATTTTAATCCTTAGTTCAGGCACAATTGCTGGTGCAATAGAGGGGACACTTTGGGGAATTCCTTCGATCGCCTTTAGCCAAGCTATCCCCAACGCACTTTATTCAGAAATTAGCAAAAATAAGGGGCAGACCGATGAACGCTTCAACTCAGTGGTTCAAGCATCCGCTGAAAAAGCGGCCCAGCTCGCCCTTGAAACGATTCAGAAGCCTCCCAAAAAAGGTACGATTCTGAATGTTAATTTCCCAGAAACTATGAATACTGGGACAGATATTGAGATAACTCAGCCTGCCAAAATTCATTTGGGCAGTTTATATACAGAGGTAGAAAAAGATTGTTTTCGCTTTCAGTATGCAGAAGGCAAACGCCTGTGTAGCAACTCGCAAAGCGACCGAGACGCATTGACCCGAGGTAATGTCAGCATTAGTGAACTTGATTTTAGCCAAATTGGCAGACCTCAATAAACGATGCCCTCATAACTAATAGAAATTGGTATTTTTTAAAAAAAATAAAAAAGATAATTTCGATTGTTAAATGCAGAAGAACCCCTTAAAAACGAAACTACAATTATGTTAAGTTCAATACGCACAGCATTCATTACTGGAATATTGATTTTACTGCCACTAGGAGTCACTGTATTTATTATTGGCATTATTCTTGATCGCATCGGCAATCCAGCCAGCGAACTCTTTTTCCGTTTTGTCGATCAAAATATTAGAGAACTACCGGCCGTAGAAATTCCTCTACAGCTACTTTCCCTAATCATTGTATTTCTAATCATTACGGCATTAGGTTATTTTTCTAGAATCTTTATCGGACAACTACTCTTAAAGTTTTTTGAACGAATCCTAACTCGATTGCCTCTAGTCAGCCAAGTTTACAATACAGTCAAGCAACTAGTAGATACTTTCAGTCAGCAAAAAAAAGCGGTCTTTCAAGAAGTAGTAATGATCGAATACCCTAGAAAAGGGGTCTATGCCATTGGTTTTTTAACCAACCAAGCCAAAGGCGAAGTCCAGTCCCTCACTGGCGAAAACTTAGTCAATGTCTTTGTTCCTACTACACCAAACCCAACGAGTGGATTTTTACTGATGCTTCCTCAAAAAGAAGTAATTTCTATGCAAATGAGTGTTGGCGATGGCATGAAGACAATTATTTCTGGCGGAGCGGTCACACCTCCTTTTAATGACTCAGACAATGAAAATGTTTTAGAAAACACGAATAGTCATTCGGATACAATCGACACCGAAACAAGCGAGTCACCTGAATCTGAATCAGAATAAGCTAAGGACTTCCCCATGATTCAAGAACCTTGGATGGATGCCATCACTGTTTTAAAAATCACACAAACAAGTGAGCGATTTCTTAAACTAGATTACATCTCCCCTAACAATGGGCTCACTTACGGACTTCTTCGCCACAATCATAAAAAGAGTGGCTTGGCACAACCTGACCTCTTTGACACAGCAGAAATCCTCAGCGAACCAGCAAATAAAGCGAAGCAAAAATTTATTAAAGGCTATACTCCACTCAAAAAACGCAATGCCATCGGAAACGACTATCAACAACTAGAATACACCTGCCATTTTGCTAATTTTCTTCTCAATAATGTAAGCGATGTGCCTGACCCATCCGACCTTTATGCACTCACAGTGAATACCTTAGATGCTTTTGAACAACAATTTGCTCCACAAATTATTTCAATCAAAGCACTCTACCGCTTCTTGAAAATTGAAGGCTTCCCTATCGATAACGCATGGTGGCAATCACTTTCTCAAGAATACAAAATAATGGCTGAAGCTTTACTCACAACTCCGCTTGCTGAAGTTGAAGATGGCTTTGATTCGAATTCTGCGAAAGCGTTGTACGACAATCTATGTCTATGGGTGCATAGAGAAACAGAACTGAAGGTTATGAAACTATAATTTAAATAATGGCTATTGAACCTCTATTGAACTGCTATTGGACAGTTATTGAACAAAATTTAAGATTTGATTCTACTGTTTGCTCAAGAAACCTTTATTAAAAGCGCATAAAAAAACCGCCTTAAAAGAGGATTAAATTATAAGCAAAAGTCTGAATGAAGGTTCTGAAACTGCTTATATCCTCATTAAAGGCGGATTTAAAAACAAACAACTAGTGAATAAATAAGAATAAAATATTAATTAAAAAAATAAGAATTTATAAAAGTTTATAACAGTGGATATAAAGGTAGACGGACCTTTAATGAAATCGTTCAAAAAAAACTTATTTTTTTTTACTTTTTTTCGAAATCAGAGTTCTGTGTATTTAGCACTAGTGCCTTTAGCCTTATTAATCGGGTATTTTTGGGCATTTTTCTTCATTTTTTCGGTAATTGCTGAAGCGATGTCAATTTTGGCGACATTGGCAAATTCGAAAGCGAAAATAAGAATATCTGCAATTTCTTCGGTGATTTTCTCCCTGAGAGGGTTCTCCATGACATCATGACGAGAGGATTCTGCACTTTGCCAGAGAAAATGTTCCATTAATTCGGCGGCTTCAGCAGATATAGCCATCGATAAATTTTTGGGACTATGGAATTGCTCCCAATCACGCTCTTGAGCAAATGCAAGTATTCGCTTCTTTAATTCTTCTATCTGCGTTTCTGAGTCGTTCACAATTTAAAGTATAATAACCGCAATGGAAAAATAGATAATCAATCCAAGTACATCCATTATTGAAGTAATAAGTGGACTACTAGCAACTGCAGGATCGATATTTATTCGTTCTAAAGCAAATGGAAGCAAGGCACCAAAAAGATTGGCTACTAGGACTATACAAAGCATACTTAAGCCAATTATTTGAGCGATGCTTGATTCTCCTCCGTAAATCAAACCTACAATAAAAGCTAATCCACCCATAGCTAATCCCATAAGAATGCCGACAAATATTTCTTTAGACATGGCTGACATCCAATCCCCCGATTCCAAATCGCCAGTTGCGATTGCTCGAACCATCAGTGTAGCGGATTGAGCTCCACTATTTCCACCACTGGCTATAACGAGAGGCATAAAGAGTGCGAGTGTGATATATTCAAGAAGATGCTCTTCATAATTTGAAATAACAGCAGCGGAGATAAGATTGACCAAAATAAGGATTAAAAGCCACCCGATTCGTTTACGAAAGAGTTCGATGGGTAAAGTTGTACTGTACGCTGATTCAAGAGGGTTCACAGCTACACCGAGCTGAATATCTTCAGTCGCCTCTTCTTCAGCTACATCCAGAATATCATCAACCGTTACAATACCAAGCAAAACACCTTCTGAATCAACCACCGGTAAAGCGTTAAAATCGTATTTTTTAATCATTTCCACGGCAATTTCTCGATCCTCAAAAGCAGAGATAGAAATACAGTTATAATTCAATAAGTCTCGAATGGTTTGTTCGGGATGCGAAAGAATTAGTCGGCGCATACGCACTTTATCGATAAGCTTACCTTCGTGATCTGTAACATATAAGATATTAAAGATCTCACTATCTTGACCGAATTTTCGAACATGCGCGAGTGCTTGCTCTACCGTCCATTCTGACCGAATTCGTATATATTCGGGTGTCATCAAGCGACCAACACTTTCTTCGGGATAACCAAGCAGTTGACGCGCCTCCGTTAGATCTTCTGGACTGAGGAGTTGCATTAACCTTCGGGTGACAGTGGCGGGGAGTTCTTGCAAAAGAGAAGTACGGTCATCTGGATTAAGATTAGCGAGTAGGCTTCGTGTGTCTGCATCAGTCAAAGCAGCAAGTAAACTATCTTGATCTTGTGGCTCCAGGTAGGAAAAAACATCGGCGGCCCGCTCTCTTGGCAATGCACGAAAAACGAGGATTTGTTCCGCTTTATCTAATTGTACCAATAAATCGGAGATTTGAGGGTCTACCCAAATAAGAATATTCTCAATTGCCGATTTTAAATTGTTCTCACGAATCAATTCTAAGATAGAATCTATTGAATTTATTATTTTATTAGTGTCGCTCATACAATTAATAAACTCTATACAGCTTAATCAAAATTAAATCAAAAGGAAAAGAAGAATCTGATGATTTTTCTTAGCTTTAATAAGTCGAAAATCCTATAAATCATTTGAGCGCTCACAACCATATCGCTCAAGAATTGAACAAATGGCACTGGCAAAATCATCCCAGTGAGCCCCTTGGGCCATTATTTCTGTTGCACAATTTAGATATTGGATTTTATCCGCAAGCGACATCACTTGATCTTTTTTCAAAAGCCACTCAGTCATAGCCTCAAGTGCACTCAGCCATTCATTTAAGGAATGGTCACTGCCATCGGCTGCGGAGACAAAAAGCTCTAGTGCCACAGGCTGATGCCTAAAGTACTTAAATAGTTGCCTTTTTTGATCTGGATACATTTCAGCTAAGCGGGTTAATTTTTGATTAGGATTCATGATTAATTTATACTTTAAACTACTTACTTTTAACTACTATTAGGAAATAATATTGATAGAGTCGATTCAGTATTGAAAAGACTTTAAGACTCAGATAACACAATATTATATACTCAACATGCATTCTCAAAATTCAATAAAAACCATAAGGTCAGCCGCGCGTGCAATTATCATTAAAAATGATTCCGTATTGATGGTGCAGATGCAAAATGATGACGGAGAATTCTTTATTCTTCCAGGTGGCGGGCAACTACACGGTGAAACGCTTGTTCAAGCAGTTGCCAGAGAATGCATGGAAGAATTAGGCATTATTATATCTGTCGGCCGACTGATCTATACACGAGAGTATATTGGAAAAAATCATCAGTTTGACCAACAACATGATAATTTTCATCAAATTGAGCATGTGTTTATCTGTGAAATTAATAATGACACTTTGCTGGGAAATGGCCAAGAGACGGATAAAAAACAGATAGGCTATCGCTGGATTAAATTAAATGAACTATCGGAATATAAGGTGTTGCCTAGTTCGATAAAGAGTTTGTTACAGGCAGAGGATTTATTTTTAGCTAATACCTATCTTGGAGACATAAATTAATAGGCGATAATGTGACTTTAATTGGCTAATGAATTTGCGAAATACTAGATCGAATCAAAAACAGCCAAATTTTGCGCTCAAAAAAGATTTACTGAATATCGATTGGTTGAACCCATTATGCATGATGATTTTATCATTGATTGGCATTGCTTTTATTTACTCTGCCCAATCAACGATTAATGATGCCGATTGGAAAAAACAAATCATATGGGTGATTCTTGGAATTATTGCTTATACCATTGTGTCTCGAGTGAACTACAAACATGTGCTCGGCTATGCCCATTATATTTATATAATAGGTATTATAGGATTACTATTAGCAACTCCTCTAAGCCCTATCAGTGTAGAAATGATGGGAGCACGTCGCTGGGTTGATTTAGGGTTTTCAACGGTACAGCCTACCGAAGCAGCAAAGATCGGCACATTAATTATGGTAGCAAGTTTATTGGCACGCTCTAATTTGGAAAATGTCAAAGATACGCTTGTAGTCCTATTAAAAATACTATTTGTTATACTGCTTCCCATCTCCTTAATCTTCATCCAACCCGATTTGGGATCCACTCTCGTATTTCCTCCAATGATTTTTTCATTATTATATGTATCTAATTTGCCTAAGCAGTTTTTCATCTCTGCTTCTATCGCATTTGCTGTGGCTTTTAGTTTACTTAGTTTAGATATTTATCATTACAGTCGTCACTTAAATATAACTCAAAATTCTAGTGACACAACAATTCAAAACTCACATTACAATTCTATACTCCCTTTACATAACTATCAAAGAAATAGAATATTAACATTTATAGCGCCAAAGGTCGTGGACCCCTCTGGAACGGGTGCAAGTTGGAATGCTAACCAAGCAAAAATATCCACTGCGACTGGCGGACTCACTGGGAAAGGGTTTTTACAAGGAACCCAAGCCCAATTAGGCTACTTGCCCAAGGCGGTAGCTCATAACGATTTCATTTTTTCCGTAATAGCGGAAGAAACTGGTTTTATAGGAAGCTCTTTTGTAATAGGTTTATTCAGTCTAATAATTGCTAACGGTATCCGAATTTCTGGTATTGCTAGAGACAGCTTCGGTTCGCAATTAGCCATGGGAATCAGTGTACTATTTTTAGTACACTTTTTCATTAATATTGGAATGGCTATTGGAATAACACCTATCACAGGACTACCGCTTCCTTTTTTAAGTTACGGAGGCTCTTTTGTCTTAAGCTGTTTTATCTTACAAGGAATTATTCAAAGCATCTATCGATTTAGGAAAGATTTTTCATAATCATGCTATAATTTTAAAGATATAATAGTTAAGCAGAGGGATCTCTACAAAAAGAAGATCCAAACTATGCAAGATTCAAACAACATACTTTATACTAATCAAACAAACAATAATTCACCACAACTGTCCAAAGCAAAAGAAGACACAAAATCAAATAAATTGATTGATTCAAAAGCTTTGGGAAAGGAAGCGGGGAATCGTGCGAAAAAGCTACCATTTATTCAAAAGGTACAAAAAAAACTGAGCAAAGATCAGACACCTTATTCTGAATTAATTTTCAATTCAGGTGCGATCGAAAAACGCATGGTTTTGTTGCGCGACGGAGTACTTGAAAAATTTAATATTGAGCGAAAAGGCGATCGTCATGAAGTTGGCGCCATCTTTCGCGGAAAAATCCAAAACTTAGAGCCAGGGTTGAAAGCAGCCTTTGTTGATATTGGCCAAGAAAAGAATGCCTTTCTCCATTATTGGGATATTTTACCTGCGAGTAATGATAACACCATCGAGGTTGTTAAAAGCAACAAATCAAAGAAGCAATTAAGTCAGGAGAAGATTTCCTTAAAGAATATTCCAGACATCTACCCAATTGGCAGTGAGATATTAGTCCAAATTACAAAGGGACAAATTGGTAATAAAGGGCCAAGAACGACGACTAATATTTCCCTCCCCGGCCGATTCCTTGTCTTGACTCCATTTGGCGGAACCTTGGGAATTTCTCGTAAAATTGAGGACAAAGGAGAACGTACTCGATTGAAAAAAATACTTAGGAATATGACGCTTCCTGAAGGAATGGGATTAATCATAAGAACTGCGGGCGAAGGCAAAAAACTACGTTATTTTGTACGTGATTTAGAAATCCTGAAAAAGCGTTGGCAGGGAATTAATGATCGGATTAACCGATCTAAACTCCCTTCGTGTGTTTATGTAGAGCCCGATTTAATTGGAAGAACTGTACGAGATTTCTTAACCGAAGATGTGGATCGTATTGTAGTGGATAATAAAGAGGCCCATGAATTGATTTTAAGTGAAGTGGATAAAATATCACCACGCTCAAAATCTAAAGTATTTCACTACAAGGACGAAAAATCGATTTTTGAACAATATAAAGTCGAAGAACAATTAAATCAGATCTATCAAAGAAATGTACCGCTCCCTTCTGGAGGAGAGATTGTGATTGAAGAAACAGAAGCACTAATTTCCATCGATGTGAATACGGGCTCTCACCGGAATAGCGAAAAAGACGGAAAGAACTTCATTTTAGCGGTTAACTTGGAAGCAGCGAAGGAAATTGCCAGACAGGTACGCCTAAGAAATATTGGTGGTTTAATCATTGTCGACTTCATAGATATGAAGGCGAAAAAAGACCGTGATTCTGTTTTTAGAAAAATGAAACGCGAAGTCGAAAGCGACCGAGCGAAAACACATTTACTACCTATCTCTAATTTTGGAATCATGCAAATGACTCGACAAAGGCACTCTGAGAGTCATGCAAGTAATATGTTTACTTGCTGTCCTTATTGTGAAGGCCGAGGTAAAATTAAGTCCATCCGTACAGTCACCATTGATGTTCAAAGACGTGTCTTGCAAAATCTAAAAGAGATACGCAACCGTGAAGGCATCGAAGAAGAGATACACCTCAAAGTGACATTGCATCCAGATTGCCTAAGTCAGTTGAAAGACGATGCTCAAGTGCTACTTGACCTTGAGCGTAATTACGGTGCACGTCTATCCTTTGCCGCCAACCCAACATTTCATATTGAGAGTTTTGAAATCACTCAAATCAAAGGTTAATTCATAAAATCAAAACACCTGGCATTAGTTTTCTTAAATCCATTCTCTTTCTATCTCTGATAGTGCCTTGCTTTTTGCTCTGTGGAGCTGAGACAAAGATTTATTTGGGGATTGATGTACTAGAAGCAAATCGCTTTTCCGTTTTAAAGGGGAAGCGAGTAGGTATTTTGACTCACCCTGCAGGAGTGAACCGTAAGGGCATTTCAACGATTGATGTGTTGCGTCGCAGTCGGCACGTTAAAGTGGTAGCCTTGTTCGGACCAGAACACGGAATTTATGGAGATGAAAAAGCGAATCAACCGATTGACAACCGGATAGATGCACGAACAAATTTGCCAGTCTATTCGCTCTACGGACGATATCGCAAACCACAGCCAGATATGTTGGCAAATATCGACACTTTGGTGATTGATTTACAAGATATTGGTGTTCGTTCTTATACTTATGTCAGTTGCATGCTTTATGCTATGGAGGCTTGCTTTGAAAACGATGTGGAAGTTGTGGTCTTAGATCGTCCCAATCCATTGGGAGGAAATAAAATAGATGGACCTTTGCTCGAGAAAGAATGGAAAAGCTATGTTGGAGCTTTTCCTGTTCCGTATCTGCATGGGTTAACGATTGGTGAGCTCGCCATATTAGCCAAATCAATGCCGAATTGGATGAACATTGAGAGCAACCTTCGCAAACAAGGCCGGCTCAAAGTAATCCCGATGCGAGGATGGGAACGCTCAATGCTCTGGCCAGAAACTCATTTAAATTGGATTCCAACTTCTCCTTACATTCCGAGTTTTGCCGCCGTTCTTGGATATGCGATGACAGGTCTTGGAGCACAAGAAGGTAGCTTTTCTCATGGCATTGGTACACCTTACCCTTTTCGCCTACTCTCCCATAAGAAAGTACCTTCAGATATACTGATTAAGCGCTTAAAAGCTTTAAATATTACTGGCATAGATTATAAAGTAATCCGAACGAGAAATGCAAAAGGAGCTCCTGTTAGCGGGGTTTATGTAGGTATCAATAATTGGAGACAATTAAAACCCACAGAATTAAGCTTTTACATGATGCTTATGGTCATAGACCTAGAAGAACCGAATCCTTTTCAGATTACGACTCGCTCGGCCTTATTCAACAAACATGTCGGGAGTTCTCAATGGTGGTCAGAGTTGACCCAAAATAAACGAAAGCCGAAAATTCGCCACTTTTTGAATCTCTGGGAGCAGCAACACCAAAGTTATAAGAAAAAAATAGAAAATTACTTAATCTATCACTAATTTCTTTACACTATGCATAGAGAATTATTACCTATTTTAGGTTGTTGCAGAATGATTACAAAAAAAGTCCGAAAATAGTTTCACCTTCTGACTTCCTTAAAGATTTTTCAAAATGAATACTACTCGCCAAACTTCAATTTTATCATGGCTCATTTTATCAATTTTAATGACTCTGTCATGCGTTATTCATTTATCAGCTGAAGACGGTGTCGAAGAGAATTATTTCGAGAAATACAGAGGCGTATGGCTGACGGAAGTTAATGATGAAGCAATTTACCTCATTATTAAAAAAAATCATATTGCACACTATTTTTATAAAGACCGTTTAGACAATAGTGTCTACGCCGCAACATGGGAGCTTGATGAAAGAAATTCTTTATTGGTCTCAGGTTTAGATTTTGATCGTTTCAGCTTCCGGCTAGAAGCTGACAGCAATAATGGAGACTCGGACATTCCCAGCTTAATAAAGATACCTGAAGAAATACTTGGCGAATGGGCACGACCGCCAGAGTATGAAACACCTAAAAGTAAATACCTGCCATCAACCTACTTTGGGCTATGGAAAATACTCGATGAAAAATATCATAGGTTGATTAAAGTTTGGGATAACCGAACCGTTGTCAGCATAAGCGAAGAGGAATCATCCTCAAGCTCCCCAGAAATACTCCAAGGCGAATGGTATAAACATGGGAAACAACTACATATCGCTTGGGAAAATGGCACATATAGTGTCATTGATAACCGCAATGAAAGTATAGTGAAGTTATTTGATTTCGCTCCTGGTGAAGCAATCATTGAACGAACATCTAATTATACGCTTATAGCACAAAGCCAAAATAAAGAAGATGAAGCGTATTGGTCAAAACATCAATCGTCCCTTACCTCGCATCAAAACCTATCGCTCTCTCAATTTGATTACAAAGCTTTGCTTAAATTTTATCGAGGTGAATGGATAACATATGATGAAACACAACCTGATGCGATTGAAGTCGTCAAATTCAGTCGCTTTGGCGGTGTAGATTTGGCTTCCGATCGACACATCAACGGTAATTGGTATCTGTCGGGAAAAGGATGCTTAGTGAATTTAGATAACGGTATTCGTATGAAATTAAAATATATAGGAAGTGCCTTTCTTGTTTTTGTTTACGAAGCAACCCGTCCGCTAGATGGCTACCCCAATAAAATTTTAAAAGCCGCACCCTTAAACCCTAAAAAACTCGATCTGCTCAATACTAAGCCTTACTACACATTGAAATTACTCAAACAGGCTGATCCGATATACTTAAAAGGGCAAAAATCTTCTTTGATTTCAAATTGGTCAGATCGAGATGCGATCAATCCTTCTCGCAATAGCCCTTGGTGGTGGCCCATTTGGAGCGATAATACACAAATTAAAGATTCTGAAACATTTTCTACAAATAATCCGCCTACATCGTTGACAAATGATGTAGATTCCATCGCTTCTACTAAAGAAACTTCACCAAAAAATCAGCCTGATCCGATAAAGTATTCGAAAAAATCGAAATGGAAATGGCCTTTTTAATTCACACATTTATTCAAATCAACTTATCCAAGGATAATTTATACGTATTATGAATCCACTTAATGACACACCGTTGGAACAACTAGATCCTGATATCGCGCAATTAATTGGGAAAGAAAAGCAAAGGCAACAATCGCATATCGAATTAATTGCCTCTGAAAACTTTACTTACCCTGCTATAATGGAATCTCAAGGAAGTATTTTAACTAATAAATATGCCGAAGGTTATCCCAACAAACGCTACTACGGAGGTTGCGAATTTGTTGATTCGATTGAGACAATAGCCATTGAAAGAGCCAAAACACTCTTCGGCGCTGATCACGCAAATGTGCAACCGCATGCAGGAAGCCAAGCGAATGCCGCGGTATATCTATCCGTTTTAAAGCCTGGTGATAAAATTTTAACGATGAATTTATCGGATGGAGGACACTTAACACACGGACACCCAATGAATTTTAGCGGAATCTATCATGAAGTTATTCATTATGGAGTGAGTAGCGATCAAGGCTTAATCGACTACGAAGCAATTGAAGCAAGTGCAAAGAAAGAGCACCCTAAGATGATCACTGTGGGAGCTTCCGCTTATTCCAGAATCATTGATTTTGAGCGAATGGGTGCGATTGCTAAATCCGTCGGAGCTTATCTCTTAGCCGATATTGCTCACATTGCTGGATTGGTCGCTGCTGGGATACATCCATCTCCAGTACCTCATGCAGATTTTGTGACCACAACTACTCATAAAACATTACGTGGTCCCAGAGGTGGTCTCATTTTATGCAAAGAGGAACATGCGAAAAAAATCGATACTGCCGTTTTTCCAGGAACTCAAGGAGGCCCTTTGATGCATGTAATTGCTGCAAAAGCTACCTGTTTCCAAGAAGCCCAAAGTGACCAATTTAAAGCCTATCAAAAACAAGTAGTAAAAAATGCGAACATCTTAGCAAATGCGCTCATTGAAAAAGGACATACTGTTGTCAGTGGAGGAACGGATAATCACTTATTCATGATAGACCTCAGGGTGAAGTATCCAGAACTAACCGGTAAAGTTGCTCAAAATGCACTCGATAAAGCAAATATTACTGCAAATAAAAACACTGTCCCCGGTGAAACAAGAAGTCCTTTCCAAACAAGTGGAATTCGTATTGGAACTCCCGCAGTGACCAGTCGAGGCATGGTTGAAGAAGATATGCTTGAAATCGCTAATGCGATCAATTTAGTGTTAGATAATATCGAAGATGAAACGAAAATCGCCGAAGCAAAAGCCATTGCAATCGGCCTCTGTGGAAAATATCCACTGCCTTATTAGTAAGATAAGTATTTACACCAGAGGAAGTTTAGATTTAATGCAAAATTATGAAAAAACAATTTAACAAACTTTCTGGTTTCACCCTTATTGAGTTGCTCACTGTGGTTGCAATCATTGGTGTTCTTGCAAGTATTTTGATTCCCGTTGTTGGAAATGTGCAACAAAGAGCACAACAGCTAAAGTCTCAATCAAATCTTAGAGCCATTGGCCAAACCTACATAAATTACGCCTCTGGTGGAGCAAGAGTCAAAATGATCACCCAAGCAAAACTCGAAAAAACTAAAAGCGGGGATAGCATACATGGTATTATTGAATTATTAGCAAAACATGGTGGATTAACCGATGCCTCTATTTGGTTTATCGATGCAGATCCTGCTTTGTCTCAATACAGTGGTGTTATCCCAAACATTATCGGTTTTAAAAATGACAATAACATCTTTGAATTGTCAGATGAATGGGTGAATGATTTACCAGTAGCCTATGATTTTGCTATTGGACTTAACCCATCTGGTGCAAATGCAACCAAAACACCTCTTGCCTGGACTAGAGGGTTAAACGCATCTGGTACATGGCCAAAATCTAGCCCTTGGGGTGGCGGTGGTCATATTCTGTTTTATGATGGCCACGTAGAGTTTTTTAATGAAATCGGCGAAGATGACGGTTTTCTCGTAAATCCTAAGACAGGTAAACCCACTAACAATATTTATGAAATCGTCAGCGAAGCTAATGTCCGAAAGGCACCTGAGTTTAATTGATAATTTATCTCCATAAATTTTCTAAAAAGCTCAATTCAGTGCCTTGCTGATTGAGCTTTTTTATTAAAATATTGCATAATTTTTCCCAAAATACTTAACAACAAATTAAGATGAATAAAGATAAGGTCTATATATTTGGTCACAAAAATCCAGATGCCGATGCCATTTGCTCTGCTATCGCTTATGAAGCATTCAAGCATGCCACTGGACAAAAAGAATTTGTTGCTGCTCGTTGCGGAAATACTAATGCACGTATCGATGCCATTTTAGATCATTTTCAGTGCCCCGTTCCTCAATTCATTGGTGATGTAACCCCAAGAATTAATGACATAATGAAAAGAGAGGTACAATCTGTGAGTAAACAAAGTACCTGCTTTGAAGCTTTAGAAAAAATTGATCAGCATGATGTTCGAGTTTTGCCTGTGGTTGATTCGGCTAAGCGCGTAGAGGGCTTGATTTCTTTTTTCCAACTCGGCGAATTTTTTATCCCAAGCCCTAAAGAATCTCGAAATCTTCGCCGAGTTTATACGAATATTGAATCGATTATTCGCTCACTGAATGCTATTTCAATCAATACTGTACAAAAAGACTTAGTCGAAGAGCTCTCAGTTCATGTTGGTGCAATGGATATAAGCTCTTTTGGTGAACACCATAAAAAATTGAGTACGCCAATAGATGGATCTATTGTTGTTGTTGGTGACCGAATAGATATCCAAGAAAAATCGATTCAACTGGGTGTTCGCTTATTAATTATCTCAGGTGGATTATCGGTAGAGGAATCTATTATTAAAATGGCAAAAGAAAAAGGAGTGAGCCTGATCATCAGCCCTCATGATTCTGCGACAACCTCCTGGATTGTTCGTACCGCAAGCCAATTAGAAGGCCTTGTTGAAAATCGCATTCACTGCTTCCAAAAAGATGACAGAGTAAGTTCAATAAAAAAACGGATCGCTGGTTTAGATGACCCTTTGTATATGGTAATAGAAGGTGAAAAAAAACTCATTGGTGTTTTTTCAAAAAGCGACATCTTAAGACCTACCCAAAAGAGAATTGTTCTAGTCGATCACAATGAAATCAGTCAAGCCGTTGATGGGGCTAGTGAAGTCGAAATTTTGGAAGTAATCGATCACCACAAACTAGGAAATTTACCCAGTGAACAACCAGTATTATTTATAAACCGACCGGTTGGCTCTACCTGCTCAATTATTGCTGATTTATTTCGTGCTCAGAAAATTCCATTGGAAAAAACTATAGCAGGCATTCTCATGTCTGGCATTATATCTGACACCCTTCTTTTAAGCAGCCCTACAACCACGCCTCTTGAAAAAGAGCTGTTAGAGTGGCTTGAGCCAATTGCACAAATAAAATCAGATAAACTAGCTGATATTATCTTCTCAACAGGCTCTGTTGTTTTAAATCAAAGTGCTAAAGAAACAATCAAAAGTGATTGTAAGATTTATGAAGAAAATGACATAACCTATTCTGTTTCTCAAATTGAAGAACTTGGTTTTGATAATGTTAAAGATAGAATTAAAGAACTCAAAAAGGCCTTAAATGACTATAGAGATGATCAAAAGCACTTTTTCAGCATGCTTTTAATTACCGATATTAATTCCCATGATTCTCTTCTACTTGTTGCTTGTGACGCTGTATTAAAAGAAGAAGTCAAATTCCCAATACACAGTCGCTATAATGCCAACTTACTCAAAGGTGTAGTCAGTCGTAAAAAACAACTGCTTCCTTATATCGCTTCAATGCTTAAAAACTTAGGTATTAAAGGTTGATACTGTAGATATAGAAGAGCCTAGAAAGTAGTGTTTCACATTTTCTAGAAAATATAAAAATACTAGCAATTCGCTCCAATTAGTGTTAATTTAACTAGATTTCACGATAGATTTAGTAGTATAGTACTTATATATAAATCTAATTTAGCTAATGAGTAATAAACAAATAAATTGTTGGGTGAGTTCTGAAACATTAGAAGAAATTGAGCGAAGGGCGAAACAACACAATATGAAAACATCCGCATATGAATCTTTAATTCTGAATAATTGGTTTAAAAAATCAGGGTCACAGACACCCATTGAAACCGAATTAGAAGAACTTCTTAACCCAATCAAGCAGGCAAAACTAGATAATAGAAGCAAAGAATAACCCTTACATTCTATCTATATCTAATAAGCTTAAAATTGCAGGATCTTCTTAAAACTCGAGGTATGATAATCTCGATTTAATTGTGCGATAACATCCAGATTAATTGATTTCGGACAAACGCTCTCGCAGGCCCCAATATTGGTACATCCACCAAAACCTTCTTCATCCATCGCTTGAACCATCAAAAGAGAGCGACGATCCTTTTCTGCTTTTCCTTGTGGAAGACTGTTTAAATGGCTGACCTTAGCTCCTGTGAACAACATAGCAGATGCATTTGGACAGGCTGCCACACAAGCACCGCAACCAATACAAGCAGCCGCATCCATCGCCTTGTCTGCGACATCTTTAGGGATGGGAATTTCATTGGCATCGACTGCACTACCCGTTCTGGCTGTCACAAAACCTCCAGATTGCATGATTCTATCAAAAGCTGATCGGTCTGTGGTTAAATCTTTAATAACGGGAAATGCATTAGCTCGCCAAGGCTCAATTGTGATTGTATCACCATCTTTAAAATGACGCATATGTAATTGGCAGGTCGTAGTCGCTTTTTCGGGTCCATGTGGTTCACCATTGATGACCAAAGAACACATTCCGCAGATCCCTTCTCGACAATCATGATCAAAGGCGACCGGCAGATCATTCTTCGAAACGAGTCCTTCATTCAAAGTATCCAACATTTCAAGAAAGGATGCTTCTTCAGAAATGTTATCAACTGGGTAATTAACAAACTCGCCTTTTGATTCTTTACCTTCTTGACGCCAAATTTTTAGATTTAATTTCATAAGATATAATTATTTATAACTACGGGTGGCTAATGCTACATTTTCAAAAGCCAAATCTTCTTTCTGCAGTACAGGAGTTTGTCCTTCACCTTTGTATTCCCAAACACCGACAAAAGCATAGTCTGAATCATTTCTTAACGCTTCACCTTCATTTGTTTGAAACTCTTCCCGAAAATGTCCTCCACAGGACTCTTCACGCATTAAGGCGTCACGACACATCAATTCTCCAAATTCTATGAAATCGGCGACACGGCCCGCACGCTCAAGCTCTGCATTAAGCTCTTCAGCCTTACCCACAACTAGCAAATTTTGCCAAAATTCATCTTT
>ERZ1048068.928-NODE-928-length-24409-cov-6.970600_pt1 | contig 24409 bp, 30 predicted proteins | sample MGYA00383098_ERZ1048068 | MGnify/ENA primary metagenome ERZ1048068 (study PRJEB29581, sample SAMEA5548368) | metagenome | biome: marine; feature: coastal; material: water | depth 1 m | study: Short-term variability in the microbial, nano- and picoplankton dynamics... | reverse complement strand
ATACATTTACAAATAAATTCCAGTCGTAGTCTGTATTGTGTAGATAACATATGTCACTCATTTCCACATAAGTATTTAGAGTCACAATAACCCTTGAACGCTTACAGAGTCATCTTACTCGGATATTCCAATTCTGTCAAGCTCGACTTTTTCGAGCAAAAATTGGCGGCGATTTTTTTTCGCAATTTCTGTAACTGAAAGTCTATTTTTAGTTGAGGAAAATGGTAGCAGCCTTTACAGTAAGTGTACCAGCAAACGTTGCGCTTGTCACCCCAGCCATAGTAATCTTGTTCACACCCAAAGCAGATGTGACCTGCACACCACTTGCCATAGTTACTTTGAATGATTGCTTACCTGGTCCCAATTTTAGATCCCAACATGCACCTACAACAGGTGGTTTACCACCAATAGAGGGAACAACACCAAGAATCTCTTCTGTTTTCGTTCCACCCGCTTTAAGATAGTGACTACCAATTGTATCTAAACCAAAACCACCTGTAGTTGACTTAAGGTTGATGTTAGAAAGTGCATTAAGGTTGTAATGACCCGCCACACCAAGATAATAGTTGCCAAGAATAGAATGGTTAATAGTTCCAACACTATTAGTAGCTTCAGTTGCTCCAGGTTGTGTAGTATTATTTGTCTTTTCACCAGCACCATCAGTGTAGTCAGCACTACCAATAGTTTTGTTGTTGAATGATGTATTAAGATTGTAGTCACCCGTGAAGATGCTCATTTTACCGTTGCCGTCACCGACCTCGATATTAACCGCTTCCCCTGCTTTGAGTGTTAGGGTCTTAAGAGCATTGATTGTAATGTTGTCTCCCTTAAGATCGCAGGAATCTCCTTGCGCTTCAATAGCGACCTTCCCTTCGGCATAGACAGAATATGCGTGATCTTCTTTAGTAGACTCTCCTCTGCTCCCTCTGTCATCCGATGATCTTGTAGCATTTTTAGGTCCTTTCGCTTGTACTGTAATTGTTCCACTAGCGTTATGAATCTGATCAGCACTATTAAATACTAACTTACCACCACAACCTGCTTGTCCTGGAACACCAGTCGAGAAGGTCATATTACCTGTCTCGTCAAAGAACATAGCACTTTGACCATTGGTTACAACGTATCCACCAGGTTGACCATCTTCACCTTCCCAATCCATGCATGTCCAACCATTGGATACCCAATGGACTGTTGGTTTTGCAGAACAGAATTGTTTTGTACTTAATTCTCCGTCCTTCCTACCAGATGTAGGTTCAGCAGCACCATCTTGTTTCCCAAGCGTAGATGACTTGGAAGACGGTTTAACCGTGTCTGTTTTATTGTGTACGTTCGCCATTAGGGACAATCAATATATTTACCAGTACCAATCTTGACAGCACCTCTGACAGCAAGGTCTTCGGGATCAAGACATATCATATTTGGAAGCACAATCGCTCCACTACCACCACCACCAATAATTCTAATTTTCGGTGTTTTATTGTACTTGATTGTTCTATCTAAAATTTGAACACTAATCAAGAATCCTCTGTCGTCAACTATCGCTTGTGCAATTCCCTCCTTCCCATCTATGTATACAGTTGGAGCAGTCTTGTATTTAATGCCAGGAGCAATTAATGTGAATGAATCAATGATACACTCTAATCCATTTCCTTCAGGGGTATTGACTTTGTAACCAAGACCTGGTTTAGTGACTCTAATCTCCGAAACATAACCTTTGTCGTCAAGGAGAGCGATAGCAGTTGCACCAAATCCCTGACCAGAACTAACAATAACTTTGGGTGGTTCTAAATAACCGTCACCGACAGTTTTAATAGGAATAGTAATAATACTTCCTCTATCATCAGTGATAGGATCACCTGATCTTGGTCTATCTAACTCTGGTCGAGTGGTTTCTTCAGTAACTGGTTCATCAACAAATGTACCTACGATAGTTATTTCTTCCGTAGCATCATATCCAACAACTTTAAAGTATGCTCTTTCATCACGTTCATCATCCAAGTCTTCAACAATACCAACAGTAACTTTTGCTGTATTATTGTTGATAATAAAACTTCCAGATAAGTTATCTTGAACAACGTCATCAGGAGAAATATCTCCGTACATAATATAATCTAACCGCGTTCCATCAGGAATATTTTCTGACGTGATAGTGTAAACAATATCTTCTCCTTCATAATATAACTCCTTGTCAGACTCAACGGCAACAAGTTCCGTAAGAGCAACATTAGGATTGTAGTTTGGATTGACTAAACTGTAAGCATCATAAGTAATTTTAACAAGTGCCGTTGCAGGTGTGTCTTGATCGTTCTCATCAACAACAGTGAACATCATGTCCTGATAATTTGATGTCAATACATCATCTGCAGCAATTTGTACCTCAACTGTTGCTATGCCCAATGGAATCTGTACGGGAATAAGATTTCCTTCTTCATCTACAGTTTCTTCTGTTACTGTTTCAATCTCACTGATTGCATATTCTCCTGTCAAACTACCACCGACAATATATTCTGGGATAATAGTGGTACCACTCAATCTATACTTCAGCATAGTCCCAATAGGGACGTTTGATGTCTTTATAGTATAGGTAATCGTATCTCCCTCTGTTACCAACGTTGGGTTTGCGCTTACAATGTAATACCTGATTCCATCTGGATCTCTCGGAAGATCATCATCATCATCATCGTCGGCACCAAAAATATCTTCGATGTCATCATCACCTGGAATAATATCATCTGGAGTAGTTGATGGACCTTCAGGGAAAAAGGGCTCATCAGGATCAGGACCAGGAGGAAATTGTGGAACGATGGTAGGATCATTCGATGGATCATCGGCAGTAGATGGGAAGAAGTTTGGTGGAGTGTTTTGACCAGGGAAATCATTTCCTGGTGGTTTAGAACCGTCTGTAGGAATCTTTGGAGGATCCCATTTAGGAACACCACCAACAAAAATAACTTTAGTAGGAGGAGTATCAGAGTAATCAAGAGACTCATCACAACTAAAACGTTCTCCAGTATCACCTTCCTCAATATCTTTTAGTAGGTTATCAAGGAAGTCGTCCTCCTCCTCGTCAGTGCCACAATCATTACACTTAACAGTTTCTTCAGCACACTTTGAACTCGGTCCACTACAGTTGATGCCAAGGAAAGACATTACCTTTGAGATTGCTGATGATACTAGATTAACAGAACCACCAATAAGAGATAAAATTTGTTGTATAGGTCCAAGTATCTTACCAATAAGACCATCAATCAGTGATAAGATTTCGTTGACAATGCCATCTACTAAATTGATGACAGCACATGCTGCTGGAGAAAAGATATCCATAATAAAGTCAAACAGCAAGTCAGTCAAGAATTGCACTAACTTGTCAATAAGATCTTCAATAGCACAACCAAGAGCTTCAAGAATTTTATCAAGAATTTTCTTGATATTCTTTAGTACATTTCCTTTAGGTTTAACAGCATCAAAATCTGCTTTTGGATCTACAGGTATTTTTTCTTTCTGCTCTTCTGGTACATTAAGACCCAGTGCTGCCTTTACAAGAAGTTCAATTCCTTCACGAATTTTTTTAATAATTTCTGATTGAATCCTACCGACGAGACTTCTTACAAGTCTTGTAACTCTACCAATATGATAACGACCAATCTCTACTTTATCATATAAGAATCCATTGACTTGACTTACATAAAAACTTCCAAGTTGACCACCAGATGCCTGGTTTGCTGCCAACAGATCACCAATAATATTAGTTAGTTGCTTGGAGAAGTTGCTTTCCGTACCACAAGTAGGATTAGCAATGGTGACACATGCTTTAGATCCAATTGGATTTGCTTCACTATGTTTACCACGCAATGCAGCAATGATAGCAGGAGCACCGTTCTCTTCATGCGCTTGTGCCGCATCAGGTTCACCACCATCAGTGTTAGCACTGGTATCAGGATCAGTACCATCCTGATTCTTCATGGAGCGGTGAGCCTGTGGTTTAGTTTCTGGGTCAGTGCCTGTAGTATACCCTAAACCCTCTCCATTATTCTGTGGTAGATCTATCTTGACTTCAGTCGCACCAGCAGTGTGACCAATCGATCCCATGATGATTGGTTTCTGTCTATCATTGTCAAGGAAAAATCCAGTTACCCAGTTACCTGCTCTTAAGTTTACAGTAGCACCCGTAACGCCACCGTCACTAAATGGTGTCGTAACCGGTAACATTACCTGTGCCCAAGGCAACTCCTTCGTAGGTGTAGTATCCTTAAGGTTATGTCCAATAATCCTTACACGATACCTACCAGACTTCTTTGGATCATCGGTAGGTGACGTTTCAACTTGACCAATCCACCAGTGGAAACCATCGTCCCCCACCTGATTAGTCTGCATTAATGATGATAATACGGGATCCATACCAAGAAGCAGTTACAATATTATTTATTAGGCAGTTTCAGCATTTGAATCTCCGTCTCTACGACCATAAGAATCTCGGATCAATGTAAGATGGGTATTACCTTTGAGATTCTTAATATCATATGCGTGATTCAATTTAGCAATTAGATATACACCACTATGTTCTGGGTCCCACGGATCATCAGATCTATCACTACTTGGTATCATATTAGGAATAAAAATTTCTATAGTTTCCCCCACTTTCAATTCAGGATGGAGAGGGATAGAAACTTGAACCTCCTGATTATTCATACTCTCCAATCTGGAGATAGATTGTGCAACGTAAGTTTTCTGCCAATCAGGGAACTCGGCAGCATTACTACCACCATCTTTGTCTTCTGGAGATGCTGGTTCTTTGTCATCAAACCATGTCTCATGATCAATCAATGCAGACATAATTCTGGTAGGTTTCGCTGCCAGATCTGCCTGTCCTTTGAGCAGTCCAGACTGTGATCCAAGATGACTCATCTCATCAAAAGAATCTTTCAGTGAAAATGCAAACTCTTCATAAGAACCTGTACTGTAGTTATAAAAACATACTACAGAAGAAAAAGTTCCCATTCTCAACTTCGTCAACAGATCGATCTCTTGTTTAAAATCTATATCCAAGATCTTATTTCTGGGTGACTGTTCCAATCCTTCATTCTCTTGGTAAATATTTAAGACAGGAGGATTATCATCTAAAGAATTTAATTTATCTATAGATTTGAAATTATATCCATCATAATTTTCATAGAACAAATAGCCAGCAGACCCACCTAATTTTCCATAAGCACCAGAATCAATATCAGGAACACCACCGCCACCACCTGCAGAATCGCCAGGAGCTGACTCTGTGTTTGTATTTTTCGAGTCTTGTGATACTGATTTTGATAGTAACGATTTAATAATTGAGAACGGTGTCTTCTTTCCTGGATTAAATCTCACCTGGAATAATGATGGATCAGTTTTGATTGATTTTTCTGTCTGGAGTTGATCTTTAAGTAGATCTGTAACAATTGTATCGGGTTTACCAGTAAGTAATTTTGGTAGTCGAACTGTTTCATTAATCAAAGCTTCATTAGAAATCATACCAAGTTTATATACTTGCACTCGATCTGCACTGAATCTATCAAACACCCGAAATACTTTAAATTTATATACAATATCTTCATCTATATCATTTGCCTCAATTGTAAATTCAATGTCCTCATAACCCTGAATAGGTAAGCTAGCAATGAGGTTCTTTCCAGAGTCAGAAATAACAGCAGTAGCTTCTCTGGTAGGTAGACTAATATTCTCAAAATAATAAAAGTTCATCACCATATCAGTAATGTCTTTCTCTTCACCACTAACAGATTTGATAATTACTTTCTTTGGTTTAAAACTGGAAGCGTATTGTAATTCTTCTTGTGCCATATCAATCAGAGGTTACTGGTGTTGGATTATATGCATCGGTCAAACTATTATCACTACCTGGAGAGACTACGGCAGTTCGAGAATCAGGTCTCGCAGAAGTTTCAGTCGATCTTTGTTGAGCACCACTATTTAACGTTGTAACACCAGAAGTTGATCCTTGATTTGTTTTCTTTTCTGCTGGTTTTAATGCTGCTTGCTGTGCGGATGCTGCAACTGAAGTACTTTTTGCATCAGGATTGGAAGATTCAGGAGGTTTAAGTTTAGATGCAGCCACCCTCTCTTCACCTGCTTTTATTAACGCTTTAACAGCCCACGCATTCTTACCATCTCTTGTTTCTATTCTTGTATCGTTACCAACTAAAGCACCAATTCCACCGAACTTAAAGATCTCAAATCCCGTAGCAGTTTTAAATGCTTTGTAGTTTCCTTTGCCAGGTATAGAGAAGTTGAAAGATTTACCTGGCGGTATCCCATAGTTTTCTGTAATCTCGGGAGCACTGTTTGGTTGACCTGGTACATCTGTTGCTGCGTCAGATTCTATATCACCATCAGGAGATTCTTTATTCAGTAGTGATTCTCCTTCTTTTAAATGCTTTAATGCTTGCTCTGCATATCCAAATCTAGAACCTACCTCCCCGTATCTCCAATAATCATATGATGCCTGCTTCAACTCTTCAGTAGTGGCATTAGGGTCCATGAAAGTTTTATATGCTGCTGGATAATCATTTTCCATTTCCCACAGCATTGCCTTAATTTGTTCCTGATCTGAAGCTTCTGTAATAGATTTACCAAGATACTTTTCGATCTTACCCAGACGGGCAGGGTCGTCAGACCATGATGCCCAAGATACTAATCCACCGTTACGAGATGTCCCATCTCCCATCACCTGACCCCAGTCACGCTGACCATTCCAACCAGACTCCTGTTGAATGTTGCCAGCGAGCATTGCTGCTCCAGCTTCAGGAACACCAGCAGCCTCTATCATTTCAGCACCCTTCGCCATACTACCAGAAGCGTCTCCAGTCACTGTACCGCCGCCATGGCTACTGCTGGATGCACCGTTGTTTCCAGAAGCAATCTTCTTCAGTTTGTCAAACAAGTTACCGAAAAATCCTTTCTTTTTTTTATCAGTTTTATCCTTACTGTCTTTATCACCGTCTCCACCATCTTCAGATTTCATTCCACCAGAAGCTTTATTAACCAAGTTGTTTGGCAATCCAAATACATCAGCAATAGGACGAGCAACTTTCGCTATCTCACCAGCAACATCAGAATTTTCTGGTCCTAATTGAGTCATCATCTGATTAACTGAAGACAAAATAGTACCACCAGCAACCATCATAGGCAGTGACATTGCATCCATCAATGGTTGTGCCATAGAATCAGCAACACTACTAGACTTCGACCCCATGCCGAGATCGAGATTAGTAAATCCTACTTTGCCACCAAGAGATGAACCAGTTGAAGGTTGAGATGGGGTACCAACCTCGTAAGATCCTTCATTAAAGGCTTTAGTTTGTGGTACAGGTCTTACCTTACCATCCATGGCACTCGGTTGACCTTGAGTATAGTTATTGTCAATTGGAATGACCATCTCATCACCATGTAACTTCGCAAGATATCCTTCATCAGGACCAGAAACAATACCACCAGCCTCTCGTTCTTGATATGCGTCTTGCTGTTGAAACTCAATGTCTTGTGCAGATGTAGCAGCGGGAGATGGGATATCTCCAAGGTCTAAATCATCACCTAATTTATCATCAGCACTTTCATCTATATCAGTTGTTAAATCATCAAAGTCTCCAGAGTCAGCAGCATCTCCTTGATCCTTTGCTGATGCCATAGACTTTGTAGTTTCTGCATCATCAGTCATCTTCTTCTGAAGATTTGTCTGTGCATTGATGGCAGCAACGATAGCATCTAATTTATTCTCAATACTATCAGTTCTCTCGCTTAACTGCGTAACTACATCAGTCTTGATTGCCTGAACACCTTCAGCGATGACTTTAGTCTCACCAATAGTATTGTTAATAGACTGCGCTGTCTTCTCTAATGACTCTGCAATTGCTGTGACTGCGGTAAGAATATCTTCTCTCGATACTCTACTACCACCCCCTCCACCAGGACCAGACGCTGCCTTGGCAGTCTTCTCCTCTGTCTTGGCGAACATCTTCTCTTTAGTGACAGCCTTTTGAGACTGTGCCATCTCGAATGGAGATACTTTCTTGGGAACGACAGGAGTCTCTGCCTTTACCTCCTTCTCTGGTGGTCTCTTGGCACTGACAAATGCATAGTTATCAAACTGATCTCGAAATCTTTCGACTTCATTCAGTTTCTTTATCTCTTTACCCTCGGAGTCTCTATTGTCTACAAAGTTCCAGAACTGTGCCTTGGGGTTCTTCAGCAGTTTAACACGATCAACCGCTGCACTAATGTCTTGCTTCTTACCTGTTAAATATGACCCACCGAACTTACTCTTCAGTGCTGCCTTAAAAAAGTATCCTTTTTCTACACCAATTTCTTCCAGACTATCATAGCCTGCTTTCTTTGCCTTTTCTTCTGCTAACCTCCTTTCATCTTGAGCAAATCTACGCGCAGCAATAGCTTTGGAGATTAATGATCCCAGATGACCGGGTTGTCCCCCAGTAGTATCAGTAAAACCTTCGGTAAATGCTGCCATTAGTTATGCCTCTATGCCTTTATTTATTTTCAAGCAAGTAACTTTTGCATTACTAAAGTTTTTGCAGCGTTAGTTTTCCTACCACCACCAATAATTACTGTTCCACCTTTACCCACAGGAGGAGTTGGAGGAGCTTGTTGAACAATAATTATCGGTTGTACATCCATATCAGATTGTGAATCATCATACATCAAAATTTCTGGATAATATTGTTTAGTAGCTTGGATCAGTTCAGTGGTAGTTGTTGCAGCATTATATGTATCAAGCATGTCAGATACTGGTTGGAAAGAAGCAACCATGTTTTTCATAACCTTTTCTTTTCCTCTATCACCAACAGTAATCTGCGTTGCTACTGATGGAGTATCACCACCTTTGCCATACATTTTATCTCCTTCTTGCGGTGCCTGCTTACCACTCTCATCGTATAATCCATGAGCAACTGAAGCATTTGAACCAGAAACTTTAGCAGTTACACCAAAACCTCCAGTACGATACTTAAGATCTTCAGTTTTTAATGGGAAAGGAACTTTTGCTCCTGGCATATATGCACCGCCAATCTGCAAGTCAATACCACCTTGAGATCCACCTGCACTGTGTATTTCTTGACCTCTCTTTACTTTCTCTTTGATAATCGCTGGAGTGTCAGATTCTTTAACAGTATATCTTAATCTACCAATATAGATGCTCTTCTTACCTTTGTAGTGATTGATTACTTTCTCTGCTACTGCTCTGGCATCAGCGTTACCACCTGAATCTGTAATATTACCATCTTTATAACTTCCTGGAGCAATATGAAAGTGAATACCATATGATGCACCAGAGTTACCCTGAATAAACTTACCATCTCCTCCAATATCACCACCATCACCAAGACCGTTACCAACATCAACTTCTGCTGGCATTGAGATACCAAATAATTTTAGAGCTCCACCAAAGAAATTAGTGATTCCCCCCTTCATTTTTTCAAGAATAGTTTCAGTTTTCTTTACTGTCCCACCTTCAGGTCCAAACTCACCTGGATCTGTATCCTCTTCTTCTTCACCTTTCTTTTTAGTATCTTTAAGTGTGCTATCTACACCAGCAAAAGACCCACCAACATTTGTCTGCGCCAACGTAGCGGGTACATCAAATACATTGGTGAGAGATCCAGCAACTTGCTTAAACATAGGAGCAATCAGTGCTGCTGATGGTCCTGCTTGGGTAAGGAAATTAGATGCTGCTCCAATCAATGCACCTCCAACAGGTGCCAGTGCTTTACCTGCCGCATCTTGATCCTGTGTACCAGATTCATACTGATCTGCAGGAACAACAGCTTCAGTGCCATGCATTATTGCCCAACCAGGCTTTGTAAGTCCACCAGTTTCTTTTTGTTGTGGGGGATCTGGAGTAACAGAACTATCGGGATCATCAGCAGCGGGTGATGGTGATGTCTGATCTGTATCTGATTGTTCAGGGTTAGATCCGCCCCCACCAGTCAGTGAATCATACAAGAATCCACCCACCATATCTCCAAGAAGACCACCAACAATGGTTCCGGCAAATGGAATGGGGATGAACGTACCTAAAAATCCACCGAGTGTGGCACCCACTGCTTTTGCTGCTGCTCTACCTACAGGTTCTCCTAACATCAGTGAGACAGCAAAATCAATCAATCCACCAAAGATCGGGATGCGTTTTATAATAGGACGCATCAGTCCTAATGCTGCTTTTTTGACAAATTCTTGAGTTGCTTTGACAGCACCTGCTTGTGCTAATTTCCTACCTCCTACCTGCAATGCCGTTCTAGTTACAACTCTTTGGGCACCACGTCTGCCAGCATCAGCAGTAATACCAAGTGCTTTTTTTGTTAGTTCTTTAGCAATATTTTTAGGAGCAAATCTCGTAATTAGTTTAGTGATTCTACTTCTAAAAAGTCTGGTGATTGCTCGTAGTTTTTTAGGAGCAAATTTTTTCCACAGTTTACCGAGTAAGTTTCTCGCCCACTTTTTTATGAACCCAGGTGTACTTAATTGTTCAGGAGATGGTTGATCTCCTATAGCAATTGTAGATGCTGTATCATTCTGACCTTGTGCTGCAGAAATATCTCTTTCAGTTTCTGCTTCGTCTAATGCTTGCTCTGCAGCTGCAGTCTGTGCTTGGAAGGCACCAAGGATTGCATCAAACTTTGAATTAAGTCCTTCGTGACTCGTCTCAATTTCTTGTAAGTTTGTAACTGTACTGCCAAGTGCCTCCCCCAGCATCACACTTTGCTTCTTCAGTTCACCATTAATGCTTGACAATGTGCCAGCAATAGCATCTAAAGATGTAGTAAGAGTCGATAAGATCTTTGTGTTAGATACTGCACCAGAAGAAGTCTTTTCTTTCTTTGGTGTTTTCTCGTAGTTACTACCAGTCTGTTGATTGACTGCCTCAAGCATACCAGGGGGCAGCAAGTCTATTATGTCAGATAGATCTGGTTTGGATTCAGAATCTGCCTCTGATTGATCAGCAGAGATTTCTTCATCTGATACTACATTTTCTTCTATCGGAGCATCTTCTAACGCCTCGTCTACTATTTCAGCGGCTTCTTCAATGTTCTCTTTTACTTCTTCTTCTGCTTCTTCTACAACGTCTTCTGCTTCTTCTTCTGCTGCCTCCTCTTTCTCTTCATTAGGAGCATCAGCAGAAATAGTTGTGTCTGTAAATCCTTCTGTACCAGCTGTTTTTAGATATCTCTCAACAATCCATTCTTGATATATTCTCTGATCTTCACCGCTGGTACTACCAGTCTCGAACATAGGATATCCATCGATATCCGTCTTCATGTTCTTGATAATTATATCAGCATCTTTGTCAGAGAGTTTCTTCTCCAACATAGAAAAGTAACTGGTGCCACTATCATCCGTGCCGCCAGTCAACTTTGCTTTTAATCTATCAAAGATGCGATCCTTCTGCCCACCACCAGGCACACCTTTCCTATACCATCTTACGATATTTTCTGGTGCCGGGGTTTTGAAAATCATCTACGAGCCTTTGCTTCCTCTGCTTTTTGCTTTTCCTCTTTAATATGTTGAATAAGAAGAGAAGTATAAACTTCTCTTTCCCACGGGATAAGATTTTCAATCTCTGTCAAAGAGTATTTATGGTACTGCATCAACGCAAAGTTAGTCTTGTAATAGCCCTCCAAACTATTCTGAAAGACCGCTACGCGAAAAAAGATTGTAGCCCCTCAAGAGTATAGTTGCATTCATTACCAGTGTTAGGATTGGTCACACTAAATGTGTGTGTCAAGCGAGGCATAGTCTCATAGAACTTTTGGATTGCCTCGAACTGTTTACTAGTAAGAGATTCAATAAACTCACGAAACTCTTTCTTACTTGTAGTAGAGGAGTCATAGACTTCTTCACCATTAAAAATCTGATCAATATGTTCAGCAATAAATTCAAAGATATGCTCTGGATCTAAATCTTTATTCAAAAATTGAGACTCAATAAATCTATCCATACTTGGATAGTTTAACATAATTCCCAAGTCATCAGTGAGCATGATTTTTCTATCATGCCCATCTTGTTTGTTCACTTGTACTTCTTCAATATTAACTGATACTTTTGCCTGTGTAGTGTTGTCATCGTTACAGGTTACCGTCATCTCAATAACTTCACCGACAGCAGCAGCACGAATCTTAAGGAATAGATACTCAAGATCAAATGAAGGTAGTTGATCCACCTTCACTCGGGATAAAATACATGCTCTCAATGTATTTTTTACAGCTGTAATAACTTCTTTTTCATTATCAGATTCTAATGCAAGAAGTAAAATTTTCTCTTCCTTAACAAGAAATGGTCTGTACTTTACTGTCTTTCCTGTAGATGGAAGGGTTAGTTCGTAAGTAGGAACACCAATTTTAGGTAATGCCATGAAATGTATAAATCAAATCGTATATTTATTTAGCGCGACTTTTTGAGTCAATTTTTGGTGGGAAATTTTTTCCTGAATTGAGGTAATCGAAAAGTCAATTTTGAATCACTTTGTGCCATCGCCAAAGACAACAGTGTGCTTCTGATAGTAGAAGTTAGCAGTCACCTTCGTGATTTGTGACGTGCCATAAGATAAAGGAACAGAGTCTATAGAATACGGGTAAGCATTCTGTAGAATGTAACAAACAGATGCTCTACCATTAGGAGCGGAACCATTCTTTTCTGTCTTCGTGATTCTCATTTCAGTACACATATACTGTTCTGGATACTCCAGTCTCACTGCTCTATTCAATGGTCTCGGACCAATCGCCTTGATCTTACTCAATCCACGCTCGGATGTCTTGGGATCGTCTGGATCACCACCATTAAAAATATAAGAATGCCAACCAGTCACAAATTTAAGTGGTGTCCTGTCTGCATCACACATCCACGTCAATGACAAGTCACTATAAAACTTTGAATAAGCATAGTTGATCTGACTTTCACCTAAAAATCTACCACTCATTTGTCCAGTTGCAGCCTGAACATTGGGTAGTTGTGCTTCATCACACAACATCTTAATAAGTCCACCCTGATTTGATCCGTTAGTGGGTCCCATGACATTGCCAATCCATGGATTCAAATAAGTATTCAAGGATGATGGCAAAACAAAGTCTACATCATATCCATTTGTCATGGACATGCCGCCTTGTTTGGCGATAGCCTGTATGAAAGTACCTAATGACACGCTAAATAAAAATAGTTGGTCCATCTATATTTAGTATGGCATATTCAGGCATTTACAAGCCAACTAACCCACGGAAGTACAAAGGAAATCCAACCAGAATAATTTATCGCTCGCTATGGGAGCGTAAATTTATGTTCTTCTGTGATCATAATGGTAGCATCATTGAATGGGGCAGTGAGGAAATAATCATTCCTTATAAGTGTCCTACTGATGGAAGAGTACATAGATATTATCCAGACTTTTACATCAAAGTAAAAGATAGATCTGGAAGATGTCAAAAGTACATCATTGAAGTGAAACCAAAGAAGCAAACCCAACCACCAAATGAAAAACCAAAACGCAAGACTGCCGCTTGGAAAAAAGAAGTCTTTACATTTGTAAAAAACCGTGCCAAATGGGACGCTGCTCAAGACTTCTGTGAGGACAGGCAGATGAAATTTTTAATCCTTACCGAAGATCATTTAGGAGTAGGAAGATCCAATGGCAAAAAGAAAAAGAGCTAAAGGGTTCGGAGGAACCGAAAACAAATACGAAACAATCTTTGAGAAAGTTAGTGCGGCAACTAACGGTGAAAAGAAATCAATATCCTGGTATAAAGGAAAGGTAAAGTCTCTGGCATCTAAATACGAGACAGAACCAGATCGTGTGATACGTCAAGAAAAACGTGACAGTAATGATAACGTGCAGGATGAAAACATCTTGCGTAAGACTGTGAAGGATGGTCATTTATATTTCTTTGAGTACGAAGCACAAACAAAGAGTCTACCATACTACGATAAGTTTCCATTAGTCTATGTAATAAAAGACTTTCCCAATGAATTTTATGGTGCTAATTTACATTACTTAAGACCAAAAGCAAGAGTTAAAGTAGTTCAAAAATTAGAACGTGGTCTCATAGATATGCCTCGGTCTATCATACATAAATATATTAAGACAAATTGTAAGAGTCTTTTCCTCGATCTTACAATAAGTGAGTGGCAAACATCCATCTTTCTACCCGTTGAGGACTTCATTATTACTAAAGGATCTGGTAAAGTTCCCTATGATCGAGAGTTAGTATGGGAGGAGACAGATTCTAAAGATCGTCTTAAAGCACAACGAATTATCAAGGGTTATGGTAAACAATCAGATAAGGAGATGGTAACGTAATGGCAGATGGAGGACCGGGAGGACAGCTAGATAGACTTCAAGAGGCTGCCAAAGAAAAAGCAGAAGCTGCAAAAAAAGCAGCCATGACCATCGGGGTCACATCTTTTGGTAAAACAAATTCATCTGATAGTAGTGCAATGCGCTACCCAAAACATCAAGACATCACTGCCAATAGTGACTACGTTACATTTGAATTCTATGAATACGAACCTCCATTCGCAAACGAAGGTGGAGGGACAAAGAAAACAAACTACAGCGCGTCTGTCAGTGATGATATTTTAGGTACACCTAAAGAAAAAATTATACTATACATGCCGGAAGATATCCAGTCAGAGTATGGTGCCAATTGGGGTGGTGCTGGATTTGGATTGATCTCTAAAGGATTAATGGGTGGGGCTGCTGATGTTTTTGATGGCACCTTTAATATTGGCACTGCATTTGAAGAAGGCATGGCAGCAGCTAATGGAGCAACTCAAAGAAAAACCGTTGATCTTGTCGTAGGTTTAGCAAACAAAGCATTAGGAACCAGCGTCACAACTAACCAAGCATTAGGTGGCATGGAAGGTAAGGTTGTGAATCCTAACGTTGAGATGATGTACGAAGCTCCAGAGATGAGAGGTTTCTCACTGGGATTTAAAATGTTTGCATCAAATGAAGTAGAATCTAACGAGATCCGAAAAATTTGCAACACTTTTAAAAAGAATATGCTTCCCACTTTTGGTGGTGCTTTCATCAAAGTTCCTAATATTGTAAAGGTAACTTTCATGACTGGAAATAGTCCCAACCAATTTGTATCTCAATTCAAACCATGTGCTGTCACTAGTACTAATATAAACTACACACCAGATGGTTCATGGGCAACATATAGAGAAGGAAGACCAGTTGCCACGCAGTTGACACTACAGTTCAAAGAACTCAAGATGATATTTGCAGACGATATTACAATCGACGGAGCAAGTTACTGATGTATTTTAATTTAATTCCTAATATAAAGTACGATACTAAACCAATTAAGTATCCGTTTACCAACTCCGACTACGTAACTGCGAAGAACTTCTTCCGAAGATATAAGATCAATCCTGACATCTTCAACTACTCTGTGTATTACAATACATATGCAGTTGAAGATGGAGAGACTCCAGCATCAATAGCATTTAAAACTTATGATAGTTCTTTTTATGACTGGGTTGTCATCTTAACTAATAATATTATCAACCCATTGTTTGGTTGGCCAAGATCTTCTTACGCTATTCAAAAATATTGCGAAAAGAAATACAAAAATCCTTACGCTCCTCTGTACTATGAAACAGACGAGGTAAGGACAGACCAGAGTTTGAAAGGAGATACTACTGGCAAAACAATTTATGTTACTGCTTTAGATTCTGGTATCAAAGTAGATGAAAACTTTTACAACTCATCATTCACGTACTGGAATGGAACTACTACTGTATCTGTTCCTGGATCCAGTGTTTCTCATTCAGTCAGTGCGTTTGAACATGAAGAGATGTTGAACAATAAGAAGAGAACTATTTACTTGCTGAAGACTTCATACTTACAGCAATTTATAACAGAATTTAAAAAAGGTAATAACTATAAGAAGTCATCTGACTTCGTTTCAAAAAGGCTTAAAAAAACGGGGGTGTGATCCCCCGTAATTTATTAATTACTCTTCCGCAAGTTTTTGGAAGTAAGATAGAGCATCGTCATCATCAGTAGATGAGGATCCGAAACTCTCGGAAACAGAAGCAGTGATGTCAGAGTCATTGAAACCACCGATAGGAGCAGGGTCTTGCTCTTCTTCTTGTTGTACTTGTGCTACTGCACGAGGGGTAGATAAACCAAGCACAGCATTCAAACGGTTCTCAATAGCTTCATACTCTTTGAACTCACCAGAAGCAGTGAATGCTTCCAGACTGTATGCTTGCTTCCACAATGATTCCATCTCGTCATCATCAGTAGAGAGTGCAGCAGGTGCAGTGAACTCCGAAGCATCATAGTTCCAGTAACCAGCAATGGTACGGATCTTCAGCTTGAAGTTAGCACCTTCCCAAAAGTCAAATACATTTACAGGAGATTCGTCTTGGAATTCAGGTTGCATAGCACCGATGATCTTGTCATGGATCTTCTTGCCATACTTATAAAGAAATACTTTACCTTCATTTTCAGGGTGCTTGGGGTCACTCACAACCAGAACGTTGGAATAGTATTCCAGTTTACGCTTCTGTTTACGAGCAACATCTTTGTCACTCTCAACCCCACTGTTCCACAACTTGTTATTGTGAGCACAGACGGGACACTGATCACCATTAGTAGTGAGACAGTTTTCAATCAACCAACCGCCTGGTCCTTGAAAGGCGTGGCGGTATAGTTTTGCCCAGGGAAGGGTTTCCCCTTCAGGAGCGGGAAGGAAACGCAATACTGCATAACCGTTACCGCTAGCGTCAAGTTCGGGCTTCCAGAGACGTTCATCGGCACCACCAGAGGAAGTGCTGGATTTAGTGAGTTCCTTTTGAAGGAAGTCAAAGTTAGTCTGGGACTTGCGCTTTAGATCTGCAAAAGACATTGGATTTTTTGGATTTGGATTTGGTTTGTGCGACCCCTCGGTCACTTACGCATTATAACACAGGCAGAAGGCAGGGTCAAGACCCTTCTGCCTCTAATGTTTTCTTCATGGTCTGAACTTTGTCGATGAGATCATCAAACACCACGTTGGCATCCTCATGCTCGCTGGCACCATACATCATAGCAGCTTGCTTAATGCTATCTGCCATGTCTTGTGCCTCTTCGTCATCTGGTCCACTCAACTTCAGACGAGCATAAAAAACTTTCTGTTTTTGAATCATTTCTTCAAGAACATTAAAGTATTCCATTTGTTTTTCTGGAGACAACGCAGGGAATACTACCATACTTTTCATACAAAACTCTTGCATCTTTGCAAGTTCTTGTAAGTCGCCTTGAACCATTTCGGATCTAAAAAACTCGCTTGTCATACTAATAATAGTTTTGCTCTACTTGTTTTTTTAATGTAGTTAAGTTTTTGTGCGTCGTACTTCAACTTTTCTTTTAGAGGTTTGCTAATCAGTTTAGATACTGATTCGATCTCAATTTCATTTGTTTCACAGTAGTGAACAATCGCATCGATATAATTCATTTTGTTTTCGTATGCAATTTTCTCAACATCCTGCGAAAATTTCGCAGTAGTCATAAATTTATCCTCCAGTTTTTCTAGCATGTTTTTCTTGGTACTCCTTGATATATGCTTGCAATGATAAAAGATATTCTTTTTTTGGTGGAACAACACTTACTTGGGTGTCGCCATTCTCACAAGCAACAATCGTCACTAATTTCTTTACTGACAAACCATATACTTCCTGCAACATACATGCGTATCCACATTCTTGCACGTAGTAGTCGTAAAGATATCGTTCTCTTTTTGGTTCAGCTGCCGTCTTAAAGTCGATGATAGCCAGTTCTCCTTTATACTCTGCAATACAGTCCACACGTCCTGCAATTTGTAAATAGTCAGAGTATAATGCTGCTTCTTGTAAGTATACCCTATTTATATTATCGAGTTCCTTACGAGAAGAGTGGAACATTGTCCACGGTAGTGGCATGTCCTTGTACTTTTTTGTATCTAACTCGTTGTTGATGTAGTCTTCAACGAGTTTATGATATCGTGTACCTCTACCAGCAGCACGAGAAGTCTTTGCTTGTGCTGCTTCTTTACCGACTCTTGCTCTCCACTTGGCAAGTCCTGCTTGCTTTGCAGAATTGTTACTGATCACAGTAGTGATTGATGGGTACTGCCCACCAGTTGGGGTAAGATAGTAACGCTTACCATCAATCATCTCTGCGTTCATTTCAATTGGTATGACACCATCTACATGATTAAAGATATGCATCACAGACCCAGGTTAAGTTTACTAATCAAGTAAGACTTAACGAGACCAGAACGAACAATGTCTTCAATACCATACTCAACCATAGAGAACTCTTTCATGTTCTCAAGAATTTTTTGGAAGTCAATGATACCTGTACGCTCATTAGATTTCTGCAAGTCAGATTGTCTTGCATCACCACAGAACATGATCTTTGTATCTTGACCACAACGTGTCATGATTGAATCAAGTTCATGGAAGTTCAGGTTCTGACACTCATCAATGATAACAATAGCATTGTCAAGTGTAGTACCACGTAGGAATGATGTAGACCAGAACGATACAGTTTCTTGTGCTTTCAGATTCTCATACAACATCTCGAAAGATGCATCATCAGGCATTTCAAACATGTACTTGACCATGTTCTTGTATGGAATCTGGTAGAGAGATGCTTTATCTTCATGTGTACCAGGAAGGAAACCGATCTCCCTTGTAGCAACTAATGATCTAACGATGTATACTTTATCATATGGTGTGTATTCTGAAAGAACATCACGAAGAGCGAGATACAAAGCAACAAATGTTTTGCCTGTACCAGCACACCCATAAGCAAAGATGTTTTGTCCTTTATCATACTCCTCAAACATAATCTTTTGATTATCTGTTAGAGGTTCTACAGGTAACAGATAAGAAGAATCAATAGGTTTCTTCCTCTTCATCTGTTTGTTTGACATACCATTGATGTCAGGTTGATTGCGCTTTCTAGATCTTGGCATATTTACCACTCAATAGTTGAACCACGGACTTTAGATGCACGATTCATGATGTCGTTCCATCCAGGATGAGTCTTACTCATCTTATGTTTCCATTCACCGACCTCTTGTGCTGCAGCACATCCTGCTTGCCAGTCTTTATCCCACTCGGGATTTTGTTCTCGCCACTTTGAATACTCGATCATGGACATGGAGAGTTCTTTAGTCTCCCCAGTGGACTTATTTATTACTGGATAAGTAGGCATTAGTTCCTCTCTTCTTGTGATTTTTTATTGAAACCAAACGGTCCAATTTTTTCTTCCACTCTATTCTTTATAGCAACACCTGCGAGTGCTTCCAGAACTTTTAGAACCTGCTCTGGTTTAGTATCTTCAGGTAAATTTGATGCCACAAATTTATACTTCGGAAAAAATTCTTCCGCTGCTTTTTGATACTCTTCTAATGTAATTGATTTCATAGCCATTCTAATGCCTCTGATACGGTTGGAAATTGTTTGATGAAAACTTGCTTACATTCGTTAGCGATATCCATGTGCTCTTTCTGTGTTCCATTAGCAGAGCGCAGATCGATATAATGGATCCATGAACGACACGAGCCGCTCATGTAAATTTTTGTTGGTACAGCAAGGGGAAGCACAAAACGAGCACATTCTTTTGCAATACCATACTCAAGCATCTCTTGATAGAGTTTCATTCCTTCTTCAAAGTGCTTCTGCATTTTGATCTGAAACTCTTGACGGATAAAAGGATCAATATTATCAATAGAATTTTGACGGTTCTTTGTATCCTGTCTTCTCAAGTCAGGAAGAGGGATTTTGTCCGCAAGCATAGAACTATCAGCATACCGTTGAGAAAACTCCTGGAATGTGAAAGATCTATGACGGAGGATTTGAGCTGCCAGTCCCCTGGTAGTCTCAATCTCAAGAGTCATGAATGCTTGCTCAAAGACAGACCAGTGATGATGCTTAACACAATACTTAAGTAGTCCCGATACCTTCGGGTTCTCCTGGTTGTTCGGGTTGCTGACTCTCGCTACGTACCCCATCGTCTTCTCCGCCTCTGGGGTCACTGAAATCAGTCTTACGCTCATAACCAAATCCTTTTCTTTTGATAGTTTGTTTTTGTAGTGCTTCTTTCAACAGTTCGTCAGTGTAGATACCAATAAGATTATTAATATCTTCTCCACTCTTCGCTGCTCTAGTAAGTGCTTTTTTAATAAGTCTAGATCGTTTCATAAATCATTATAACACAAGTTTATTCTTTTGTATACCTTTAGTATTTTAGCATAAAAAAAGAGGGGGTGCAACCCCTCTCATTATTTACAAGTAGATCACTTACTGTATGTTTTACCACGATAACAGAATGTACCGTGTGTTTCTTTCGACTCGACACATCGTGTATTATACTCAACACCACGATATGTAGTGTGACTAATCTGTGCGTCGTGAAGTGCAGATGCCTTATTGATCTGCTTCTTGATCATTTGCAGTGTGTTCATTGTAGTTACTCCTGAAGATAGGGTGGTTTATTCCCCCGTTCCTTCAGTCGTGTGCGTCCCATGGATAGCATTCAGGCGTTGATTCCTTCATAACCTCAATCAATTCCACCTTAAATTCAGGAGGAATATTCTCGTTTGTTCTCATGCGAAACATAATTGTATCAGCTTGAGCACAAGTGAGGGTTGTATAGAATAGTATCTCTAGCATGGGATGAACGGCTCCGTTCCGCGACTTACTTGCGTCCGATCTCTCGGATGAACGATGGTATTAGTATACCATAACTATTTAGATGTGTCAATCATTTAGATTTTGTTTCTGCTTTGGATACATATCCGTACAGTTTGGGATTGATTCTACCTTCTGTTTGAGTAAAGGTTACAAAATCTTTTTTATAATTATCATAATAATAATCAAAGAGGTCTACTACTTTATTACAGGTAGCAATATCAAATTTTGTTAGTCCCTCCTGGACATACTCTATTAGATATGCTGTATAAGGTAATGACTTATCTTGTGCAAGACTTGGATCGCAATCTTGTTGAAGTATGTTAACACTTTTTGCCATTAAGATCTATTCCCCCATTCAATAGCAGGGAATGCTTCTTCAACACAAGCTCTGGTGATACGGTACTTTTTGTTCAGTGCTTTATCTTTTGCAAGCACGAGAAGTTCCGCTTCCCCTTCAGATAATCCTTCAAGCATCTGGATGAATAGATTCTCTCTCTGCGACTGCTTGAGGGAACTGCTACCCCCCTTGAAGAACAGATAGAGTTTCCTGTACTCTTTCTCCAGTAAGGTGTGCTCTGTGCCCTCTGGGGCATCGTTTACGTTGTATGGTACTTCGCCTTCAGGAATAAGAGACTCAATACTTTCATCAAAGTTGATGATGAGTAGAGATCTCAAAGCATTAGTATTATTATCTAATAAGATTTTAATTTTTGCTGCTTTAGTCTTTGCGTTGCTTACTTTTTGGAGCACTTCACTGATTAACATTTTCATTTTGTTTAGAATTGCGATGAACTACGAAAGAAAAATTCTTGCATCAAATCATTTAATTGATGCTCTTTAAAATACTCTAATGGTATCTTCTTTTCAGAAATATTTATAGAGTTATACTGATCCATAATTTTATCCTCAATTTCTTCAGGTACATAGTCAAAGTCAATAAGTCTTCTGTTCCTATGATAATTATAAAGTTGTTGAGTATCCAGACAGAACTCATCTGGCGATTGGTCAACCCATTTTGCCATTTTCTTTTGACTGATAGGTTTCTGCCTAACACCCTGGACTATACAATCATCAGATGAAAGAAAGTTAGGAATACCATCTGATTTATCTCCACGAAGTATATGCTCCTTGATGTACTTATGTGGGTTGTCGTTTGTAACTGGTCTCTTGGTGATTGGATTGTATTGATTGATCCCAGGATACTTCTGTAACTGAATAAAATCTTTATCCCCAGACAAGATTAAGATTCGATCCTTGGGTCCTTTGTTCTTACATAAGGTAGAAATAACATCATCTGCTTCTGCTCCATGCACTTCAATTACTTTGTATGGAAAGAATTCTTTGATCTCATCTCGAATCTTATTCAGAACCTCAAAAATACTACCCCAATCGTGACCAGATTTTTTTCTATCCTTCTTGCGGTTTTGTTTGTAGTAAGGAAATATATCCTTACGCCAGTAATGTCTGCTGTCATAAGCGAGAACAACTTCACCATACTCTTCGGTGTATTGTTTCTCATAAGCTCGAAGACTGGTAAGGACCATATGTCTTACCAGTTTCTCGTCAAGTGTGTCCCGTTTTATTTGGACCATCAAGTTACTAATCATAACTTGATTCATGTCAATAATAATCATCCTCTTGTTCGTCCTCCTCATCAACGAATCTAACTGATAAAAGTTCTTCATTAATAACCATACCCTCATCATCATACATTTCTGGATGAGTAGGGAGGTTAGTTTTGGTATTCATGTAGGCATAAAGAAAATCATTTGCGGTCCATCCGATCAGTGTTCCAACAATCATGAATAATACCATCAAGATCGTTGAGAAAGTAAGAATTACTGCTACTGACATAGGGTTTCTCCTGTTAGGTGGTGCTCTCCTCCCAGGTGATCTCCAGTTTAAAGTGGAAGATCTTCTTGTGGAGAGCGAGTATCTTATTGATTTTTAATCCCTTTGTTACTGGGGATACCTGCCTCGCCCTCCTACGAAGCATTATCTCTGTGCCTTTATTTATTTCCAAACCATTATCTTTTGTCACGATTTGGAACTCACTAAACCTTTTTGTACAAAAAGTTTCACAGTCTCTACTAATCCACCAGCGATAGGTTCTCCATCAATAATGATATATGGATAACCATATGCCAAGGGATACTTCTCAAGCAGTTCAGTCCTCGTCAAGTCTTTACCAACAATGTAATGTTCGTAATCAACTTCGGCACGACGAAACAACTCTTTCGCATGAGAACAATAAGCGCATCCGGGGATGCTATACATCACAATGTCCATGTTCTTTTGCATTTCTCGTACATTATAGCAGGTGTCTCAACCAAAGTCAAGGTTAAAGGACACCGAAATTCGAGTATCTTCACTCTTGTTCACCCCAACGTTATGTGGAATGTGTGAAGGAAAGAGGAGCAGTGTTCCTTCTTCAGCAGGGAAAGTTACACAAGCAGATCCAAGGCAATAGCTATTCATCTCCGTAGGATCTCTCAAAAATAAATCACCGCTATCATCTGGTATCTTTATCCACAACACACCAGACAGTAATGATCCAGGGTGAACGTGAACATGATTGAAAGCACCGGGAGGATTAGCATTAAACCATAGGTTCATCAACCTTAAACTAGCACCACCAGCAAGAATATTATACAGTTCTATTTCTTCAGCATAACACTTAACAGCATACTCGATATGATTCCAGATCTTATCTTTAAATGGTTGAAAGCTATCATCTTCTAATTTCAGATAGAAATTACCTTTGCTTTGATATCCACCTACGTTACTAACTTCCGCTCCCTCATGTTGCTGTTGATAATCTTCTACCCACTGGACAAAATCATCCCTCCAGTCAAACTCTTGTGCTTCCGACACCATCACCCTACTGGGGAAAATTTGAAATATGTCGTTATTATAACTCATAAAAAAAGGAGTCTGAAGACTCCAAGTATAACACTATTCATTTTTTTTGTAAAGCTCTTCCAGTTTTTCTCTGGATAGATCTACATACATCAACTCTTCACCTGCCTGTGGTGCTTCGGGATGACGTGGTTTGGGTCTATTCATTTCTACTTTAATAGATTGAATGTTAGCCCACATCATAGCGAAGGCACCACCAGCAATGAGAGCAAAGCATATAAAGTATAGCGTGACTTCAAAACTATTCATGATCGCTAAAGTTATTCTGAATAACATCAATACGCTCTTGTTCATGAGCGATGATATCTACCTGCTCTTGAATAGCAGCAAGCACATCAGGGTGCTCACCGATACCAACAGGGTTGTGTAAGTATACTTCTACGTTTGCTTTTGCTTTGGCAATATTACCTTCAGCATCAGCAAGTAGAGCATCTAACATTTTAACACGAAGATTGCAGGACATAGTATTTAAGAGTTAGTTTGTAGTGATGTCATTGTATCATGAAGTTCTCCAATGTCAAGGAGTCCTTCAGCACTGAACCAAGGGGCATTCGCCCAACTGAATCCTTCACCAAATGTATTATCTGGTGCTGTAATGTACCAATGACATGCTGTGTCTGGTACATCAACAGCGCACTTACTCCAGTCATCGCTCCATTGTGGGACTTGAACCCACATCACCGCAGCAAATATAAAACTGAAGAGTGATTTAATCACAATGCGTTACCTCTTGGTAGAACTTCTTCTGGGAAGATGAAGTTTTCAT